>Ga0214921_10003994_pt1 | contig 22154 bp, 19 predicted proteins | sample LL1505_MetaG_FD_177992 | JGI IMG/M metagenome (GOLD analysis project Ga0214921, IMG submission 177992) | Freshwater microbial communities from Lake Lanier, Atlanta, Georgia, United States - LL-1505 | ecosystem: Environmental > Aquatic > Freshwater > Lake | place: USA: Georgia | collected... | reverse complement strand
CTTGTTGCCCTAAAGAATCTGCAGAAGGCATTAGTTCAACTGGGGGAAAAATACCGGGACGTTATTTTGCCCGGATACACTCATCTCCAGCGGGGGCAGCCTGTTCTATGGGCGCATCATTTGTTGGCGTATGTCGAGATGCTGGAGCGGGACAAGGGGAGATTTCACGATGCGGCCAAGCGCGCGGATGTGATGCCTTTGGGGTCGGGAGCTTTGGCCGGGAGCACCCTGAAGCTGGATCGGGAAGTCACCCGGCGGCTTTTGAAATTTGAAAAAGTTTCAGCCAATTCTATGGATGCGGTCTCTGACCGGGATTTCCTGGTCGAATATCTGGCCGGAGTAGCGTTGGCGGGTGTGCACCTTTCGCGGTTGGCGGAGGATCTGATTCTCTTTTCCTCGGCCGAGTTTGGATTTGTGAAATTCGGGGAAGCGTTCACGACGGGGTCGAGCCTCATGCCCCAGAAAAGGAATCCCGACATGGCCGAACTGGTCCGGGGAAAGAGCGGTCGCTTGACCGGACATCTGGTTTCCCTGCTGACGGTGCTTAAGGGGTTGCCTTTGACCTACAACCGGGATTTGCAGGAGGATAAAGAGTGTGCGTTTGATGCGGCGGATACCCTTCGATCGTGTTTGGAGGTGATGGCGAAAGCGGTGAGTTCGATTCAGGTCGATGCGGAGGCGTGTGCGTATGCGGCCGCTGCACCCGAGCTTTTGGCCACAGATGTGGCAGATGCCTTGGTAAGGGCGGGAATGCCGTTTCGGCAGGCCCATCAGGTGGTCGGAGCGGCGGTACGGCTTGCCGAGGAAAAAGGAACAAGGATCGATCGGCTTGGCCGGAGCGCATGGGAATCTTTGGCCAAGGGCAGCGGAAAATTGGCGGAGGAAGTTCTGGGAGGAAGCTCTCCTGTGATTCGGGCGAGGAAAGCCCTTCAGGCAAGAAGTTCGGTGGTGGGGGCTCCCAGTTTGTCCGGGGTTCAAAAGGAATTAAGACTTTGGACAAAAAAACTCCGGTAGGTGGTCCGCCCAAGAGATCGGGCAACAATCCGCACCTGGATATTCCCCCCAAGACACGGGGAGTTTTGATCGTCATTGCTTTGGCGGGGATGATTTGTGCGGTGATCGGAAGTTTGATGGCGAAAAAAGGAGTGGCGATCGAGGCGGACAAGATTGTTCATTTTGTGGGTTACACTTTGTTGGGCGGACTGATGATTATGGGGCTGCGGCCCATGCTCTGGCCGCTCGGAGTGATTCTAGTGGCCGGAATGAGTGCGGCGCTGGAGGCGGTGCAGCCTATTTTCGGAAGAACAACCGATTGGTCGGGTGATTTTGTGACCAACTGTATGGCGGTGGGGGTCGGGTCGGCAGTGGGGCTTCTGGGGCGGTTTTTATGGTCTTACATTCGTACCGAGGCGGTGAATGCGGAGATCCGGAAGGCCACTGTGGGTTTCGGAGACGGGCAGATCATTTTTCGCCAGGGGGAACCCAGCGACAAATTTTACATTATCCGTAGCGGTCAGGTCGTCCTGTCGAGGGAGGCGAATGGGGTTTCTTCCGAAATCGCCAAAGCGGGCCCCGGAGAGGTAGTGGGTGAAATGGGGGTCTTGCAGGGTTTGTCGAGAAGCGCGACGGCGACGGCCAAAGGAAAATGTTGGCTGTATGGAATGACGGCTCAGGACCTGATGGATAAACGGTCGGATGGGCAAGATCATCCGGGAAGTGTGGTGGCGCGGGTTTTGGCCCAGCGTCTGAGAAAAACGATGGAGAAGAACGAGCAGGGGCAGGCGATGTCTAAGGCGCAAACTTCCGTTGCACCGCAGTCTGGGCGTTCGTCTCAGGTTGCTCCTGTTCAGCAGAAAAGCGGACCCAAACTACTTTTGCGAATGGGCTGGAAAAAAGGGGATCAGGTGCAATGGGCGGAGGGAGTGAGTGAACATCGGCTCCCTTTGGTTTTTGGGCGAGCTCCCGGACCGAGCGGAGTGGGTTCGGATGTTGAAATGATTTTGCTCGAGGAAAATCCGCCCCAATGGCTGTCTCCGTGTCAGTTTCGGGTTGAAGTGGAGGGTGGGGCGGTGGTGTTAAAGGATGAGGAAAGTCCCCGGGGAAATGAAATCAGTGGAATTTCGGTTGGACCCTCCACCGGATTGACCCAGGTCGAATTACCCGAAGGGCAGCATGTTCTCGTCGCCGGCGGAGAGGGTTCGCCCTACGTCATGGCGCTTGAAATTCCGGGAGTTCATTAAGGTTTCGATCTGACCAAGGTCAGGGCCCTGCGGTGGGGGGCTGGGAGCGTGGCATGGCGGAGGGCCGAAGGGCTAAACCAACGACCGATGAAGCCGGCGGGTGGACGGGAGAGAATGTGAACCGAAGCGAAAATTAAATAGCGGGTGAAAGGATAACTGATCCGGGCCATGACTTTGGATTTTGGATCAACTTTTTGTGTGGTGGGCAGTAATAGAAGACCACGCCAGCGATTCTCCGGGTGTTGGCGGGTCAACCAGACGGAGTTTCCACGCTGGACGATAAGAATCCTTTCGGTCACGCGGGTAGGTTGGGGGCGAGATTTTTTTGGAGAGGGAAGTTTATTTTTTGACGGGCAAACCGAATGAAGGGGGCATTGACGGCAGAGAGGATTTTTTGGAAGGCAGACGAGCGCTCCGAGCTCCATGAGTGCCTGATTGTGTGTTCCCGGATTTTTTTGTGGAACCACGGAGCCGGCGAATTCTTTTAACAACTTTAGCGAGGGAGTGCGTCCATGACGTGCGAGGAGGCGACCGAGAACCCGAGCGACATTTCCATCGAAAGCAGGTGCAGGAATTCCGAAGGCGATACTGGCAATGGCTCCGGCCGTGTAGTCGCCAATGCCCGGAAGTTTTTCAAGTTCCACAGGATCGGAAGGGAGATGGCGGTCGGGGCGGCGGAGTACGGCTTTGGCCAAATCGTGGAGAAAGCATGCCCGACGATAGTAGCCGAGGCCTTCCCAATGGCGGAGGACGGTGGCCCTGGGTGCACGGGCTAAGGAGGCCCAATCTGGAAATCGTTTGAGCCAACGATCGTAATAAGGAAGAACCGAGGCGATACGGGTTTGCTGGGCCATGAACTCCGAAACCGTGACGTGGTATGGGGTGGGGGAGGCGCGCCATGGAAGGGGGCGCTGATTTTTATCAAACCAAGCATAAAGACGGGGCCAGATTTTACGGATTTTGGAGTCGATGAGCGTGCGGGAGGACCTAGGGTGCGAAGACATGTCGGATACGATGTTTACCCATAAGTTGGATGAGTCCCAAGTCCGGCGGTTACGGGAAGTGATCGAGGCCAAGGGATTTGAGTTCGCCCCGCTGGAGTACGGGCATTTCACCGCCCGGAAGGGGAAGTGTGTGATTCACGCCTATCAAAGCGGAAAGCTGGTGGTGGCAGGGAAAGAGGCGAGGGAATTTGTGGAGTTTACACTCGAGCCGGAGATTTTGGGGGAAGCACGGTTGGGTTATGAAAAGGTGCGAAATCCGGAAATGTATGCGCCGCACTTCGGAATTGATGAGAGCGGCAAGGGGGATCTGTTCGGCCCCTTGGTGGTCGCTGGGGTTTATGTGGATGAGGACACGGCGGATCGGTTGGTGGAGATTGGAGTGAGGGACAGCAAGACCATCACGACGGATAAAAAAATCGCGGAGTTGGCGGGGGAGATCGAAAAGACCGTCCGGGGAGGGATGGAGGTGCTGGCGATTGGGCCGGCGAAGTACAGTGAGCTTTACCGAAAATTCGGCAATTTGAATCGCATGTTGGCCTGGGCCCACGGGAGGGTGATTGCGAATCTGCATGGGAAGGTTCCCAAATGTCCTCGGGCACTTTCGGATCAGTTCGGGGATCCGCGTTTGGTGGAAGGGGAGTTGCGGAAACAGGGGGTGGAAATTAAGTTGGAGCAGAGAACCAAGGCGGAGAGTGATATTGCGGTGGCGGCCGCGAGTATTTTGGCGAGGGCGGAGTTTGTCCGCCAGTTGGCCAAATTATCCATGGAGGCAGGGGTGGAATTGGCGAAGGGGTCGGGTGCAGGGGTGAAGAAGCAGGCGACCGAGATTTTTGAGAAAAAGGGTCGGGAAGAATTGGCTAAGTTGTGCAAAACACATTTTCGCACCTTTTCAGAGGCGGTGGGGGATCCGGTGGCCCCCAAAGTGGAATGGAAGAAGCGATCCTAGGCTACGAAGTTGAATCTGGAGTATTAGGAGGAGTTAATATTTTTCTTGGACGCCTTACGGAAAGTGCCTAGAGATAAAGACATATGGAAAACCTGACAAAGCGGGACCTTGTAGTAAGGATCAGCAATGAGACAAATCTTGTCCAGCAGGACGTATTGAAAGTGATTCAATTCACTCTGGATCACATCAAAGAGTCTCTCCTTAAAGGAGATGCGGTCCAACTACGGAACTTCGGGGTGTTTGAGATTAAGATTCGGAAGGCGAGGGTTGGACGAAACCCAAATAAACCTGAAACGGATGTTCCGATTCCTGCACGGGCTGTTGTTAAGTTTAAGGCAGGCAAGGAGATGAAGGCGGAATTGATTCGTAATTCCACCAAACTGGCTGCGATTGTCTCCGCCAGCGGCAATCAACCGCCCACGGCGGAGGTTTAACCGATCCGCTCCGGGATCGGGGCGGTCGCATGACGGGGCAACCCCTCCCGGGGTTCCGGGATTTTTTTCCTCCAGAGCATTCGGCTCTCCGGTCGATTTTTGAGGCTTGGAGAGAAGCTTCGCGCAGGAGCGGCTTCTCCGAATATGAAGGACCCGAGTTGGAGTCTTTGGAACTCTATACTGAAAAATCCGGCGATGAGATCGTCGCCCAGCTTTACCATTTCAAAGACAAGGGGGATCGGGAAGTTGCTTTGAGGCCTGAAATGACTCCGACTTTTGCCAGGATGGTCGCGAGTCAGCACCGGAATTACCGCAAACCGATCAAGTGGTTCAGTGTTCCGAGGCTTTTTCGTTATGAACGACCCCAACGGGGCAGGCATCGGGAGCATTACCAGTGGAATTGCGACATGGTCGGGGAGAAGTCTGTGGCTGCGGAGGCTGAACTGATTGCGACCCTCTGTCTGGGGCTTTCGCTTCTCGGGTTGGGAGCCAACGATGTGGTGGTGAAAGTGAGTGACCGGAGCTGGTGGGATGCCTTTTTGGAAAAACACGGGGTCGAAGAAAAAGACAAACCGGGGTTTTTGAGGACTTTGGACAAACTCGAGGGGTCAACTCCGGAACAGAGGAAAGAAAAACTGGGGAAGCTGTCTGGATTTGTGGAAGAGGCTTGGCAGGGCCAAGGGGCAGATTCCGAGGTGTTGAAGGCAGTCCACCAAGGGGTGCAGGATTTGGGATACGGGGATTGGTGTGAGACGGATCTGCGGGTTGTCCGAGGGTTGGCCTATTACACCGGGGTTGTCTTTGAGGTGCATGACCGTGCGGGAAAGCTGCGGGCGGTGGCGGGAGGAGGAAGGTATGATGACCTTTTGAAAAAACTAGGGGGAGAGGATCTTCCCGCCGTTGGATTCGGCATGGGGGATGCGGTTTTGGCCGAATTACTGAAAGAGAAAAAAGTTCTTCTGGAGAAAAAAGGCGGGGCGGAAATCTTTGTTGTGGCGGAGACGGCGGAGAAGGGGCTCGCCTTGGCTCTTGTCGGACAGATGCGCCGAAACGGATGGTCGGTCGATTATGATCCGGGGGTTGGAAAATGGGGCAAACAACTGGAGGTGGCTGAAGCGAAGGGGGCGCGCTGGGCGTTGTTGGTGGGGCGCGAATCCGGGGAAGGAAGACTTGGATTGAAGGAGTTGGCCACGCGGAAGCAGTCAGAAATCCGCTGGTCCCGAGCGGCGGATGGAAATATTTGCCTTGAGCCCAACCCGGGGGAATGGGCGAAGGTGGTGGGATGACAAAACGAACCCATTCTTGTGGGGCCTTGCGGGGCACAGATGCCGGGAAGGAAGTGGTCCTGGCTGGATGGGTTTCCGGTCGTCGGGATCACGGGGGAGTCATCTTTATTGATCTGCGGGATCGTGAGGGGTTGACCCAGATTGTTTTTAATCCATCCCTCTTTTCGGAGACATCCGCGATGGCGCACACGCTTCGGGCCGAATTCGTGGTGAAAATTGGAGGAAAGGTTTCTCTGCGGCCGGAAGGCACGAAGAACTCGGGTCTGGCCACGGGAGATGTCGAGATTTTGGCCTCCCAGTTGGAAATCCTAAATCCGAGCGAGACGCCTCCTTTCCCGCTGGATGAAGAAGGGGTGAATGAGGATTTGCGTTTGCGGTATCGCTATCTGGATCTACGGCGTCCGGCCATGGCCGAATCCCTCCGGGCCCGTCATCGGGCGGCTTTCGCCATCCGACATTACCTTGATCGCCAGGGTTTTCTTGAAATTGAGACCCCTATTTTGTTCAAGAGCACTCCTGAGGGAGCCCGGGAATATCTGGTTCCTTCGCGGTTGAACCCCGGAAAGTTTTATGCCCTTCCCCAGTCTCCGCAGCAGTTTAAACAACTGCTCATGGTGGGGGGAGCCGAGAAGTATTTCCAAATCGCCCGATGTTTCCGGGATGAGGATTTGCGGGCCGACCGCCAGCCCGAGTTCACCCAGATCGATATCGAAATGTCCTTTATCCAGCGGGAAGATATTTACCTTTTGATCGAGGGTCTGGTGAAGAGCGTTTGGAAGGATGTGAAGGGGGTGGAACTGGCGACTCCTTTCCCCCGAGTAACCTTTCAGGAGGCTATGGAGACCTATGGCACCGACAAACCAGATCGTCGGTATGGGTTGAAGTTGGTGGATTTCACGGAAACTTTCCGAACCTCTTCCTTCAAGGTGTTCCAAATGGCGGTGGCCGCGGGCGGAGTTGTGAAGGCCTTTAACGCTAAGGGGCTTGCCATTATTACCACGGGTCAAATCGAGGATCTCACCAATTTAGCCAAAAGCCATGGCGCGAAGGGATTGGCGTGGATCAAGGTGGAAAAAGGGGAATGGAAGTCTCCGATCGTGAAGTTTTTCAGTGAAGCGGAGAAAAAGGCCCTGACCGAAAAACTCCAGGTAGAGGAAGGGGATCTGATCCTATTCGGAGCGGATCAATGGACATCCGCTTGTGAGGTACTGGGTCTGGTGCGGATCAAGTGTGCGGAATATCTGGAAAAAGCGGGAATATTGAAAAAGGATCCGATCGCATTGGATTTTCACTGGGTTGTGGATTTTCCCTTATTGCGCAAGGATCCTGAGCATCCCCATATGGTGGCGAGCCACCATCCGTTTACTGCGCCTGTGGCGGAGGATCTGGAATTCCTCGGTTCCGAACCGGAAAAAGTCAGGGGGCAGCACTACGACTTGGTGCTCAATGGAGTCGAGCTAGGGGGGGGGAGTATTCGGATCCATCAGGGGGAGTTGCAGGACAAAATCTTCCGTGAAATCCTGAAACTTCCCGAAGGGATTGTAACAAGCCGTTTTGGATACATGATTGAAGCACTCAAGTTCGGTGCTCCTCCTCACGGAGGAATCGCTTTGGGTTTTGATCGTTTGATGGCTCTTTTACTTGGACAGGAAAGCATTCGGGATGTGATCGCCTTTCCTAAGAACGCCCGTGGTCAGGATGTGATGAGCGGCGCGCCTGCCGAAGCGACTCCCCGGCAGTTGAAAGAAATCCATATCAAGACCGAAGGTGTGGTTGGGGGTTAAATCCGGACCCTTGCAGAAGGGGAGGATCAGAGTAGGATAGACTTATGTCGAAAAATTCTGAGCCCTTGAAAATCATTGCTTATCTCAAGCCTCATTGCGGATGGAGTCGTGGAGTCCGCGCCGTGATGGCAAAGTACAATCTCCCGTTTGAAGACCGCGATATCTGGAATGACATGAACCAACGGATTGAGATGATTCAAAAAAGCGGACAAGAGTTATCTCCCTGCGTCGAAGTGAACGGGCATATGTTGCCCGACATCAGCGGGGATGAGGTGGAAGCGTGGCTTTTGGCACAAAAATTGGTTCAGCCCTCTCAAGCTGACGCGGGTGTACCCACGGACCGGGGTTGTTCGGATGAGGAACATGCCCAACAGCGCGGGGAGATCCCCGTCGATTTCCGAGGGTAAGCCGAATCTTGTGAATTCCTCGCACGACGAAAATCAGGCGAGGGCGGTGGAAAGGATCCTCGCAGGGGAGGATGCCGATATGGTGGATATGACCATGGGAGAGTTGAGGTCCCAGAAGGAACGGCATGGTGAGTTGATTGCAAGGCTGGCACAAACAGGAAATCCAAAAGTCAGGAGTCGTGCGCGTATCATTCTTCGTTTTTGGGAGGACTTTAAAAACCGCCCGAACTCACCCACCGGGGGGTCGACCGATTTTGAAACTTGGGAGGATCTGGAAAGGTTCTGTTGGCAAATCGCGGAGATCGAAAGTCCTGGAATGGATATGAAGAAACCAAGGAGTTATCTGGATGACTTAGGGGCTCAGGTGGAAAAAAACCTTCCCCAGAGAAGCATTTCGCCCTCGGATTCAATTGCCGCTCTCCGTGAGGTTTTGGCCCGACGGGAAGGATTCCGGGCCAACCTCCGGGATTATTTTGATCCTGCAAACAGTTATCTCCATCGACTTTTGGAAACCAGATTGGGAATTCCCCTGACTTTGGCCTTGGTTTATATCTTTGCCGGCCAGCGAGCCGGTCTGGATGTCTATGGGATCAATACCCCGGGGCATTATCTCGCAGGAATCGGGGGTGTTATCTTTGATCCATTTCACGGGGCGGGAGTGATGTCCGCCGATGATCTCGCCGCCAAATTTGGAACGGATCGCATGTCTTGGGCCAATCCCATGCATATGCGCGCCACCCCTCGGAGTACGGCTGAGAGAATGTTGATCAATCTTCTGAACAGCTATAGCCGACGGGGGGATGAGGCACGCCATTCCCGGGTCGTTTCTTATCTCCAGATGATTGAGGAAAGCTTTGTTTAGAAACACCAGAAAAAGGATTCCGATTGCTTTGTGGGTGGGCGTTTCCGTATGTTCCTTAGGATGCCTACTGAGACTGAGATTACGGAAATAACTCCCATGGATGAATCCTCCGATCTCAATCCGAAACTGGGCGAACTCGCACCCGGGGCGTATTGCCGGCACCGTAGTTGGGGGGTGGGGAAGATAGCTTCGAAAGACGATGCCTTGGGGGCCTTCCTGATTGATTTTCGATCCAAAAAGGGACATCCGATGGAATTTGGGTACGCGGCACAGTCCCTCAAACACTTGGGGAATGATCATCTGGAGGCACGAATCTTGCGTGAGCCGGAAGTGGTGAAAACCTTGGCTTCGGAGAAGCCGGGGGAGTTCATGAAACTTGCCGTGACCAGTTTGGGACGGGAAGCCACCGCTGCCCGGGTGGAGGAAGCCCTCGTTCCGCATCTTTTTCAGGCCGAAGGGTGGAAAAAATTCTGGGAGTCTGCCAAGCGGGCCATGCGCAAAGATCTGCATTTCGTCATCCCCGGGAAAAGAACAGATCCAATTCAATACTTGGAGTCCGCCCCGGATACCAAGGGCGGTGGGCTGGAGGAACTCCAAGAGGCTGTAGGTGCGAAACGGGTGATGGATGCCCTGGAGAAACTGCAAAAAGGAAAAACCCCCACGGAATTGAAGCAGTTTTCGGAAGAAGCTTTTAAGTTGGTGGATGCAGCAGCACAGAAGATTCCCAAGAGCCAAGTGAGCCAAGTGGCTGAATTGGCTTTGGCGCGGGCGGAGTTTTCCGTTGTGGCCGGGTTGCCCCCCGAAATTGGTCCCGTTTTAAAGGGGATTCTCCCTGTGGAGCCAAATCGCATGGCGGCAGTCATCGAGGCTCTGCCTGCAGGAAAACAGGCTCGTTTTGCCGAGCTTGCGGGGAATCAGCTTGGGGAGCGTTGGACGGAACTACTTTTCTCCCTACTACCCCGGGCCTCCGGGAGGCTGATGGATTCGATCACGGCCCGTTTCAAGAAAGCGACCCGCTTGGCGGAACTTGAAGGAGCCTTGGACCGACTTCTGAGGGAACGGCTCACCCATCCTGACCTGATTGTTTGGCTTTGCCGGAACCGGACAGGGGAGCTCTCCAAACTCGCAGGCCCATCCCTTTTCCTGACCGCTTTGAATGTTCTGGAGAAGGAACAGCTTTCTGAATCCAGCCGGGGGTCGCGGCTCCGGGATCTGCTTTTGGAAGACAAGGAACTCATTCGGGATCTTTTAGCCCCATCCTCGCCGGAGGAAGTTCGTGATGTGACTCGTTCAGCCCTTGCCTCGACCGCCTTTGAGGAATTGGATAAGCGGTCATTGATTGGGGCTTTGGTGAAGCTTTACCCTCAAGTCGGGTCGATGGTTGCGGGCGAAAACAGGACGACTGTGGTCGAAGCGCCGATCGTCAGTTGGGAAAGCCTCGAGAAGCGCAAGGCTGAGTTAGAGGAGATCACCACAAAAAAAATCCCTGCAAACAGCAAGGAAATCGGGGTGGCTCGTTCCTATGGGGATTTGAAAGAGAACCACGAGTTTAAGGCGGCCAAGGAGATGCAGGCTGTGTTGATGAGGCGAAAGGCCGAATTGGAAGCGATGATCGTGGCTGCCCAAGGAACCGATTTCAGCGGGGTGAAGGGGGATGAAGTCGCCATTGGAACAGTGGTGGAATATGCTCATGCCGAAGGCGGTGAGAAGAAGACAGTCACTATTTTGGGCGCTTGGGATAGTGACCCTGAAAAGGGAATTCTTTCCTATCAAACCGCGGTCGCCCAGGCCTTGCTTCGGCGGAAGATTGGTGATTCTGCCGAACTCCCGAGTGAAAGCGGATCGCGTTTCAAGATTGTGATCCAATCCATCCGAGCCTTCCGGAGCTAACCTTTCGTCTGTTTCTGTCTGTCGTTTTATGAAAACAGCCATCCGTACCATCACTGCACGTGAAGTAATTGATTCCCGTGGGAATCCCACCTTGGAAGCAGATGTGATCCTCGAAGGGGGGGCGGCGGGTTCTGCCATGGTACCGAGTGGAGCCAGTACGGGCATTCATGAGGCACTTGAACTCCGGGATGGGGATGCAAAACGGTTTGGAGGCAAGGGGGTGTTGCGGGCGGTAGCGAATGTTAAAGACAAGATTGCCCCAGCTCTTAAGGGAAAAGATGCGTCAGATACCCGGGCCATCGATCGGGTAATGTTGGATCTCGATGGAACCCCGAACAAAAAGTCCCTTGGGGCGAATGCAATTTTAGGGGTTTCTCTCGCCGCGGCGAGGGCGGCTGCTGCAGCGCACGGACAACCCCTTTACCGCTGGTTGGGAGGTGAAAAAGCCCATGTTCTTCCCGTCCCGATGGCGAATATTGTGAATGGAGGGGCTCATTCAGACGCTCCGATTGATTTCCAGGAATTTATGATCGTGCCCAAAGGATTGCCCACTTTCCGGGAGGCAATCCGGTGTGGTGCTGAAATCTTTGCGACCCTGAAGAAAATTTTGCATGACCGAAAACTGGGCACGGCCGTGGGGGATGAGGGAGGTTTTGCCCCCAAGCTAGAATCCACCGAATCGGCCCTAGGGGTGATCGCCGAAGCAGTGGAAAAATCGGGATACAGTCTCGGGAAGCAGGTCTTCTTTGCCTTGGATGTGGCCAGCAGTGAGTTTTATGACGCCAAAACCAAGGAGTATGTTTTTAAAAAATCCGACCAGAGACGCCTGAAAGCGGCTGAACTGGTTGAATTCTATTCCCAACTTCAGAAAAAATATCCGATTATCTCGATCGAGGATGGGACAGCGGAGGAGGATTGGGATGGTTGGAGGATCCTGACCCAGAAGTTGGGGGAGAAAACCCAGCTGGTGGGAGACGATCTCTTTGTGACTAACGTTGAGTTTCTCAAAAAGGGGATCCAGGAGAAGGTCGCAAACTCGATTTTGGTGAAAGTGAATCAGATCGGGAGTCTGAGTGAAACTTTGGACGCCATTGAGCTGGCCCGCTCGGCCAAATACACGGCTGTGATCAGTCATCGGAGTGGGGAGACGGAGGATTCAACTATTGCGGATCTCGCTGTGGCGACCAATGCCGGGCAGATCAAAACTGGATCATTTTCACGCTCTGACCGGCTGGCTAAATACAATCGTTTGCTCCGTATCGAAGAGGAGCTAGGGTCCAAGTCGATCTATGGCGGGCAATTCGCGACTGTTTGATCCCAGTGGGTTCGGACAAACCCAAGTCCGTGGCCATTATTGGCGTGTTTTACAGCCTTGGGCTTATTCGGTTGTCGGGATTCTTCTGGTGGCCATAGTGCTCGCTCTTTTTTATCCGGCCTGGAGGAAGGGTCAAAATATGAAAACTAAGGCAGAGTTTCTGCAGAATGAGATTCAGACCAAAAAAGAGGAGCTCGCCGAATTGCAAGATGAAGCCGGCCGTCTGAAAGACGATCCTTTTACCGTCGAGAGGTTGTCGAGAGACAACTTGAGCGTGGCTCGTCCCGGGGAGGTCATTTTTAAATTTCAGCCCTATCCCACCAACCGACCTGTTCCGGGGGAGGCCAAGAGGCCGATTCGGAACACCGAGGCCATGAGGAAGCCATGAGTACGCCGGTCCGGGTGGCTGTGACAGGTGCTGCCGGGCAGATCGGCTATGCCCTGGTGTTTCGAATCGCCTCGGGTGGTTTATTTGGGCCTGAACAGAAGGTCCGATTGCAACTCCTTGAGGTCCCCCAGGCCGAGAATGCCCTTCAAGGAGTAGTCATGGAACTTAGGGATGGGGCCTTTCCTCTTTTGGACGGGATTGTGGCCACCAGCGAGCCTGCCCAGGCATTTGAAGGTGCGGATTGGACCCTTTGTGTCGGGAGTATTCCCCGGAAACCCGGCATGGAACGATCGGAACTTCTTGGCCTGAACGGGAAAATCTTTGTTCAGCAAGGGAAGGTCTTGGCGGAAGTGGCCTCACGGACGGCCAAGGTGCTAGTGGTGGGAAACCCCTGCAACACCAATGCGTGGATTGCCATGCAGTCCGGTCAGTCCCTGCCAGCCGACCGCTGGTTTGCCATGACGCGACTGGATGAAAACCGCGCCAAGGCCCGTTTGGCCGAGAGGGCGGGAGTTGGTGTTCATCAGGTGGATCGTTTGGCGGTGTGGGGAAATCATTCGCCCACGATGTATCCGGATTTCACGAATGCGAGGATTGGAGGAAAATCTGCCATCGATGTGATTCAAGACCGTAGTTGGCTTGAAGGAGACTTTTTGAAATCGGTTCAACAACGAGGGGCAGAGGTTCTCAAGGCTAGGGGCCTTTCGAGTGCTGCCAGCGCCGCCAATGCCGCCATAGACACCGTGCGGACCTTACACGCGGGAACTTCGGAAGGAAACTGGACCAGCGTGGCTGTCTGTTCAGATGGTAGTTACGGAGTCCCGAAGGGGTTGATGTGTTCTTTTCCGGTAAAAGCACATGGAGAAGGAAAATGGGAAATCGTACAAGGGCTCAAACTGGATGACTTTGGGCAAAAAAAACTGGCGGCAACAGTGGCTGAACTTGAGGAAGAGAGAACTGCGGCCGCTCAGGCAGTCGGAATCTAAATTTCTGAGCTTCGCTCGCCGGCAGTGGCGGGAGAGGCCGTGTGACAGTGGGGGAGCGGGTCGGGAAGATTGTTTTGTCGGGTCAGAATAAATCGCAAAAGGATCTGAAGGGACTCCTTGGAACAATGGGCGTGAGCCAGTTGATTTCCGGGCGGGGTACGGAGGGGGTTTATTTCATGTTGTCGTGGCCGGCATCAGCCCAAGCCTTGGCGGCCACAGTCATATCCCAGGATAAAAAAGGGCGGAGTTGGCTGGTGGTAGCGGGCAGCGTGAGGGAACAGGAGGAACTGGCCTCCGAGATCGAGGCTTGGGGGGGCGAAGTCCTGATCATTCCGGAGGCTCATCGTGGGGAAGAACGAGTGCGGGCCGATCCGGATCTTGAGGCGGAATGGCTGGGTTCGCTGTCGCGTCTGGTTCAAGGAATAAAACCCAGGCTTGTGATTGTTACGGAGCGCGTGTTGCAGGAAAAACATCCCGCTCCGGAGGAAATCCGAAAAGGTATGATTCAGGTAAAGACTGGAGACATTCTGGACCCGCTGCAGCTTGTGGAAAATCTCGTGGAGGCTGGATATCAAAAAGTGGGGACCATTGCCGAGCGCGGGGAAGTGGCCCGGAGGGGTGGGATTGTGGATGTTTTTGCAACCCAAGCGACCTTTCCGGTGCGGATGGAATGGAGCGGGGAGAGGATCGAGTCCATACGGGAAATTGATCTTCACGAGCAGATTGGAACCGGAGAAGTCGGAGAGGCCGGGATATTTCGAGGGAAAGCGCAGGGACTGCTATGTCAGACATCACTTACGGAGTTTCTTGGCGGGGATTGGGGACGAATAATCTGTGGAGGAGTGGGCGAGGGAGAATTATTGGAAGGATTGTTTGTCCGGCATGGATTCACAGAGCCACCGCCTCGTGATCCGAGTTTGGCTGAAGCGAGGAGGAGAAGAGTGGGGGCGGAGATACGGTCCTGGTTAGGTCGGGATTGGCGGGTCATCGTCTCAGGAGTTAATCCGGGAGAGGTGGATCGATTGAAGGAATGGTTGGAGGAGTGCGATCTTGTTTCCGGGGAAATTCGGAAACTGGAATTTGTTGTTTCCGGCCTTGGAAAGGGATTTGCCTGTCCGGAGGGCCAGTGGGTTGTGGTTACAGGTGCTGAGTTATTGGGTAGGACGGAAACGGGTCGTGGATTTCAGAAAAGAACCAGACAGATATCCGATGGATGGCGAAAGCCCATATTCAATCCGGGGGAGTTGAAGCTGGGAGATTATGCTGTTCATTTGCAACACGGGGTGGCGATTTATGAGGGGCTTGGGGACAAGCCGGGGGGGAAGGGGCAGTGTTTATTGCTGAAGTATGCCGAGGGAGCCCGTTTGTTTGTTCCGGTAGAGGAATCTTACTTGGTTTCCCGTTATGTGGGGGTAGGCAAAAAACGCCCGATGCTGGATACCTTGGGTGGAGGGAGATGGGAAAGGACGAGGGCCAGGGCAGAGAAGGCTGTAGAGGACTTTGCAGCGACTCTGTTGAGAACCGCCGCCGAGCGGGAAGCCATGCCCGGAACGGCGTTTCCGCCGGATCATGAATGGCAGGGCAAATTTGAGTCTGAATTTGTCTATACACCCACCGGAGACCAAGAGAGGGCCATTTCAGAGACCAAGGCGGATATGGAAAGGGCTCGGCCGATGGATCGGTTAATTTGTGGAGACGTTGGTTACGGGAAAACCGAGGTGGCGATTCGCGCGGCCTTTAAAGCGGCGATGGCCGGAAAGCAGGTGGTACTGCTGGCGCCGACTACGGTTTTAGCCCAGCAACATGCGCGGACCTTGCGGGAAAGATTCTCGGAATGGCCTATCTCCGTCGAGGAATTGAGCCGGTTCCGTTCCATGGGGGAACAAAAGAAGGTGATACAGGGTGTCAGGGATGGATCGGTCGATGTGGTGGTGGGGACCCACCGCCTTCTCTCACCCGATATTCAATTCCACGATCTTGGGTTGGTCGTAATCGATGAGGAACAACGATTTGGAGTGAAACAAAAGGAAAAACTTAAGGAAAGATTCCGTCGAGTGGATGTTTTGACACTTTCAGCAACACCGATTCCCAGAACGTTGTATTTGGCGATGTTGGGGGCCCGGGATCTAAGTCAGATCGAAACGCCACCTCCCGGGAGGCATCCAATTGAGACCGTGGTGGCCGAGTATGACGAAAGGCTGATCCGTGACTGGATCCGAAGGGAGGTAGGTCGAGGCGGGCAGGTTTATTATCTCCATAACCGGGTGGCGGCCTTGCCGGCATTGGCGTCAAAATTGAAGTTATTGATTCCCGGATTGCGGGTGGCTACGGCCCACGGCCAGATGGGGGAGTCGGAGTTGGAGGATTCGATGGGAAGATTTGTACGGGGGAAAGCGGATGTTTTGCTTTGCACCACAATTGTCGAAAGCGGGCTCGATATTCCGAATGCCAACACCATTATTCTAGATCGGGCGGATCGATTCGGTCTTGCCGATCTATATCAGTTACGGGGAAGGGTAGGGCGGGCACAACATCGCGCTTATGCCCTACTTTTGGTGCCTCGGGAGAGACGCCAGGGGGAAGCGGGGGAGCGTGTGGAAGCATTGCAAATGCATGGTGGATTGGGCGCAGGCTACCGAATTGCCATGCGCGATCTGGAGATTCGCGGTGCCGGAAATCTTTTAGGGACGGAGCAGAGCGGGCATGTAGCGGTGATCGGGTTTGAGCTTTATTGCCGTTTATTGCGGTCTGCCGTCTCCAGGATGAAAAAGGGGCAGTGGCGGCCTCCGCCCGTGGTCCAACTTCGTTTGGATTTTTTGACTTTAAGGGGGGCAGAAGCAGGGGAAGGAATGGCCGGTGCCTACGTGCCGTCCGGCTATATTCCGGAGGTCAAAGAACGTATCGAAGCTTATCGAAGGGTAGCCGAATCGGGAACCTTAAAGGAATTGGCAAGCATCGGTACTCATTGGAGGGACCGATATGGACCCTGGCCGATGGAAGTTTCTCTGCTTCTGGGGTACCACCGAGTCCGGATCGTAGCCGGTCTTTCAGGGGTTACCCGTCTCGAGACAGAGAGCGAAAAAATCCGGGCTTGGAAGGGGATGGAACTCGAAATGGTTGGAACAAAACTGCCCCGTTTGACCGGGCAGACCGCACCCGATAAGCTGTCTCAACTTGAGGCATGGCTAAGATGAGAAATTATTTTCCGTGGGTGCTTGGGTTTTTCACTCTTTGCATAGTTTCTCCTGCAAAAGCTCAGCAAGAGAGACCAAACAACGCTGTGGCTGCGGTCGTGAACAACGAAGCGATTACAATGGAAGAAGTTCTGAGACAAACCTGGAGGGAGGAACTAGATCTTCGAATCCAACAAGAAAGAGGAAAAATCTCTGACGAGGAGCGTAAAAAAGGAATCAATGACCGCCGAAGAACAGTTCTGGAGTCCTTGATCGTGACCCGGCTGATTATTCAAGACTATAAAAAGAAAGGGTACAGCCTTCCTCAATATTATTTTCGCCGTCAGCAAAAGGATGCAATTCGGGATCAGTTCGGGGGGGATCGTCAGGCGCTCGCCAACACGCTTGAGGAACGCGGTCAAACCATGGCTGATTGGCGAAAAAACATCGACGAAACATTCATTGTTCAATACATGCGTCAGATCAACGCCAAACGATACATCACTATCTCACCCCATATGATCGAGGAGTACTACCAGCAACACGTGCATGATTTTTTGACACCAGACAGGGTCAAACTGAGGATGATTCGTCTGGACCCCGAAAAAAGTCCGGACGCTGAGGCAACGGCTAAGGATGTGCTATCCCAGATTGAGTCCGGTTCGGATTTTTCACAGTTAGCTAAAAAATACTCGGACTACCAACGGGCAGCAGGGGGTATATATCACGAGAATAATGGCTGGGTTAAGAGGGGGGATATCAATAGTCAATTATCGGAGGTTGCTTTTGCACTTCGCCCTGGGCAGCCGAGCGGAATTATTTCCCTTACCACCGAGAAGGGAGCTAAGGTGTTTTATATTCTTCAAGTGGAAGAAGTGAAGAAAGCCACGGTTATACCCCTTTCCAATAACACTCGTAACCAGATTGAGAACACGCTGATGGGGTTGGAAAGTACAAAGGTCGAAAAAGACTGGATCAATCGTCTTAAGCGGGATGCTTATATCGACAACAACCTTTTCCATTGAAAATCGTCGGCAGAATCCATCCGACTAAGCGGGTCATTGGGATTACCATGGGGGATCCGGCTGGAATCGGGCCGGAACTTGTCCAATATGTTGTAAGAAAGCTGGGCAGGAAAATCCCCCTTGGCCTGATCGGTAAAACGAATGGGATTCGCCCGGGAAAGCCCAGCCTGAAAGGTGCATGGCAAGCAAGGCAAGCCCTCGAAGAGAGTGTGCGCCTTTTGCGGGCCGGGGAGATCTGTGCTGTCGTGAATGGTCCCGTTTCGAAAGATTGGTTGGGAAAAGTGGGCTTTCGTTTCCCGGGGCAGACTGAGTTTTATGCAAAATCGTTCGGGGTAAAATCGGATGACGTGACCATGATGATGATTGGACCACGACTTCGTGTCGCTTTGGCGAGCACCCATCTATCGTTGCGCCAAGCGGTCCTAGGTCTTCGGTCGAAGCAAATTGTGAGAGCGGGAAAGCATCTTGGGGAGACTTTACAGAAACTGGGAGTACGCAGACCAAGAATTGTCGTTTGCGGTCTGAATCCCCATGCAGGAGAAAACGGGAAATATGGCAACGAAGAGAAAAGAATCGTGCAACCAGCGATCCGAGAGTTGAAGAGAAAAACCGATTTTCTGATCTCCGGACCTGAGAGTCCGGATGCGGTTTTTCGGATGGCTTGGGAGGGGGATTTCGATGGGGTGGTGGCTTTGTATCACGATCAGGGGCTAATTCCGGCGAAGTTATTGGATTTTGATAGAACGGTGAATGTAACGGCTGGTTTACCAGTGGTTCGATGTTCCCCGGATCATGGGACTGCATTTCCTTTGGCGGGAAAGGGGAAGGCGCGACCTGATTGTTTTATTGCGGCAGTCCATTTGGCCAGACGACTGGTGAAACTGAAGTGAAAGAGGTAAAGGGGCAGACTGCGATTGAACAGCTGAAACGATCGATCCCAGCGAATGGGTTGTTTCGAGGGAAGAGTTGGAAGTGGTCAGATCAACCTTGGATGTTGGATCCTGGAGAAGTTCGGTGGCTAGAGATGTTGGGAAAAAAACTCACGGTGTTTCAAAAGGCGGCAGACAAGCTTTATCGCGAAAGTGTGCTGGGGAATCAGCCAAGATGGGTTTCGGAATGGCTGGATCTGGGTAAACCGCAAGAGGTGATTCGGTTAGGACGTGAGGCGAAGGGTGTTCTTCCACGTGTGATTCGACCTGACCTGATTCGGACAGAGAACGGTTGGGCTTTGACCGAAATCGATTCCGTCCCGGGTGGTGTTGGCTTAACAGCGTGGCTTCAGGAGGAATATTCGAAGATGGGATACTCGATTTTGGGTGGACCTAAGGGAATGAGGTCCATCGGGGATGAGATTTTAGGCGAACAGGGAGAGGTGGTGATCTCCGATGAGGCGGGTGATTATCGCCCCGAGTGGGAGTGGTTGGTTGGGGAAGATCGCGTGAAGAACGCGGAAACGTATCAGCCCAAAAAAGGAGCGGCTTATCGGTTTTTCGAAATGTTCGACTGGATGGGATTGGAGGGGATTCGCAACTCCAAGGAGAATGGGGTGAATTGGGAGGCGCCGCCCAAGGCGTATTTGGAGGAGAAGTTGTGGTGGGCGCTTTTTTGGATGAAGCCGTTGGATGAGTGGTGGAGGAAGGAGTTGGGGGAGGGATACTTCAGGGAGTTGAGGGCATTGGTTCCCCGGGCTTGGCCGTTACGACCCATAGAGCTTCCGCCAGAGGGAGTCCTGCCTGAACTGGGAATCCAATCGTGGAGCGAACTGGAGGGCTTTAGTCAAAAAGCGAGGGAGTTGGTCATTAAGATCAGTGGTTTTTCTACTCGAGCTTGGGGATCCAGGGGTGTCTTTCTTGGGAGTGATCATTCGAAGGAGAAATGGACTCAGGAGATCAGGCGGGCGCTAGGTGAATGGTCGCAGCAACCGCATCTTTTGCAGAAATTTTCCCATCCTGCAGGGGTGACTCACCCTTTTTGGAATGAGGAGAGGGGCGAGATGATCGAAGGGAAATGGAGATTGAGGCTTTGCCCTTACTATTTGGTGACAAGCGAAAAAGTGGAGTTGAAGGGGGCTTTGGCAACGTTATGCCCGACCGACAAGAAGTTGATCCATGGAATGGAAGAGGCGGTCCTGGTTCCCGTGGGACCAAAGAAGGGGACAATCGAGGGCCCGTAAGCTGAGATTATTTTTTCTCGCGGTGGAGAGTGTAGCGCTTGAGGAAGGGGTTGAACTTTTTCAATTCAATCCTGTCCTTCTGAAGCTTCTTATTCTTGGTGCCGAAATAACGAGAGGGGGGTTTCCCCTCCGCTCGTGCTTCTGTGCATTCGAAAATGATCTGTTCGCGCATAAGGACATAATGCCTAAGGAGGGTGATGAGGTCAAGGCTAGCGGACGTTGGCGCCTCGTTCGGCAAAGCGATTCACCCCGGAGCTGCCCTGTGCAGGCGGGGGGCGACGGATCTCATCCTTGGCTGGTCCTAGGCTCATAAAGCCCCTCAGCATGAAGACATCCACCCAGACGTCCGCTTGGGGTTCGTAGGCGCGGTAGGGGGCGAAGGTTCCGAAGAATCGGTATTGGCAGTTTTTATCATCCTCGGGACGTGGGAGGAAAGTATTGGGCAGGGGGCAAGTTCCGGGCGTGCCTTCCAATGCGACCCAACGCGCTTGTCGCCAAGACTCTTTGTCTTTTTTGACCCAGCCCCAACCGCAGTAGTCCTCAACCATGGTTCTTTGCGCGATCCATGATTCTCCAGTTGTTTCCCCATGCTTGGCAGGGGTGTGTGCAGCAGGAAGCGTTGCTCGAGCGACTTTTTCCTCAACTGGTTTCCGTATCTCCTCCTCTTCTTGCGGTTCCAGGGCGTTCCCCTGGGGGGTGGGTGTAGCAGTTTGTGAATTGGTCTCGGTGGATGCTGGGGAAGAACGCGTCGGAAGCGGGGGAGCCAGACAGACGGCTGGGATCGCGAGCCACGCGAACAACAAAATCAGTAGACCCATGACCCATCCTTGCCGTTGGAGAGTTTCGGCATGCCGCCATCACTATAGTCGGTTTTACCGACCGCGCCCACCATGGGCCTTCCTACAATCATCCTCCAGCGCTGCGAAAACTCCTCGCCTGAATGGCACCCATAGCTAACGCACTCCGCATCTGAGGTGAAGCTTGAACCGGAAATCTTTTCGAGATCATCGACATGGACTACGAGGGGCTCGAGGGCTCCGCCGTCCACCCGATTACTGTAGTCAAACATCCAGCACTTTTTGTTGGAGTGGCCAAAATATTCGAGTCTGCAAATTTTGGGCTTCTCCTTGGAACCGTCCCGACGGAGGAGGGTAAAAAGCTGGGTCTTGTTATCAAAATAAGTAGGAGAAAGACCAATTTTTGCGCCGCGTTCTTCGATGATTTTGAGATAGTCCGTCTGATCCTCGGAGGTCCGTCTGGAATAGCTGGGGCGGAAGACCAGCCAGACAATCTTGTCCCCAGCCTTGAGATCCTTTTTGAGTTCCTCGGCGCGGGTGAGGGCTGAATCGATGAAGTTGCCCCAGTATTTGTCATGGGATGCCTTCTTGAATTTTTCAAAAGAACGAAGGGCTGGTCCGCCAGAAATCAGGACAACATCATGCGCCTGCACAGGGAGGCTCAACAGGCTCAAACCACATAAGATCGGTAGGAGTCGCATGAGGGAATGCTACTTTTCTTTGGGGCAGGCTCAAGCGGGGGGTTTGGCGTTGACCGCAGGATACTGAACCGCAATTCTTTTCATCTTATGTCGAAAAACACGCCTATCACAGTCGCCCGCGGGGACGGCATCGGACCGGAAATCATGGAAGCCACTCTGGCGATTTTAAAGGGGGGTGGAGCTCGTCTGGATATCGAAGAGATCGAGATCGGAGAGAAAGTTTATTTGAGGGGGAACACTGCCGGGATTGAGCCTTCGGCTTGGGACTCTTTGCGCAGAACGAAAGTGTTTTTAAAAGCGCCGATCACCACCCCTCAAGGTGGCGGATACAAGAGTTTGAATGTGACCACGCGAAAGGCTTTCGGTCTTTATGCCAATATCAGGCCCTGCATTGCCTATGCCCCTTATATTCGCACGAAACATCCGGGTATGGATGTGGTCATTGTTCGTGAGAACGAGGAAGACACCTATTCGGGAATCGAGCACCGGCAGACGCATGATGTGATGCAGTGTCTGAAACTGATCAGCCGTCCGGGTTGCGAGAAGATCGTTCGTTATGCGTTCGAATATGCCCGGGCCTATGGGCGGAAGAAAGTGACCTGTTTTATCAAGGATAACATCATGAAGATGACCGATGGTCTCTTTCACAAGGTGTTTGACGAGATCGGGGCGGAATACGCTGATATTGAGAAAGAGCACTGGATTGTGGATATCGGGGCGGCGAAGTTGGCTGATACACCCGA
>Ga0214921_10003993_pt1 | contig 22155 bp, 10 predicted proteins | sample LL1505_MetaG_FD_177992 | JGI IMG/M metagenome (GOLD analysis project Ga0214921, IMG submission 177992) | Freshwater microbial communities from Lake Lanier, Atlanta, Georgia, United States - LL-1505 | ecosystem: Environmental > Aquatic > Freshwater > Lake | place: USA: Georgia | collected... | reverse complement strand
TCCAATAATACTATTTTTAGATGACTGGTTCAAACCTCCATATTGTTTGAATGACATAATATGTAAATATGTATTATATTTTATAGTTTTATATTTTATAGTTTTATTGTATTGATTACTATATTTATACAATAAAATATAATTCTTTCTTTTATACGATAATAGATTCTAAAAGTACTAAAACGTCGTGCTGTTCTGTATAAAAATCGCCGCTAAATACTGCGCCAGCATCAATAAGATTCTTGTTTGTGTATACAGTATAAATAACGTAATCAGGAGAACTGGCAATCATATCTATGATTCCCTTCTTTTCTTCATGGTTTACAATAATTAAATAAATTCCAAAACTATTTTGAGTTTGCGTTTTGAAATATTCTGTAAAAGACTCAAAATAGGATTGTAAATATTCCATATCATTTACATATTTTTCATTATCCATAATTGGATGAGTATACAAGTAATATTTTTTTTGAGGCAAAGAGAGAATATTTTTCAATCGTCCAATGCACCTTTTAAAATATTGGGTATCTTTTTCAGTGCGAATATCATGATGAGTCATGGCTAATTGTAAACCATATGTTCCATTTGTAACATCAAGATTTTCATCTTTATTTTTATTTTCATAATAAGTATTGTATACTGCACGGTCCCAACAAACATGTTTTTTCTCTCCATTGCATAAATTAAAGGTTTCACTTTGCATCTCTTGGTAATTTTCGACACGAAGAAACTCTTCAAAATCATTATCCATACAATCCGCAATAACATTCAATTTAGACACAACCCAATCGAATGGATACGTCTCAAACTTTTTATTCATCATTTGAATGAGAGAAGTGGAAGTGCACCGATGTCCGATGGAAAAAACAATGGGTTTATCTTTGTCATTCAAGTGACCTGATTGTTCTAAACCTTGATGAATATCTTGTTCTATCATTTTCTTTTTATTCTTTTCTTTTTATTCTTTTTCAATGAAAATAAAAAAAATAAAACAACGAATCTATACGACCGTTCAATCTTGACTGTCGGATCCACATTTTACCATTTTGTTTTTTTCACATTAATTTTAGGACCTTGTCCTCTTTTTTTCACATTGTTTGGATCATAGTTATCATCTTCATTATCAGAATCACCCATGCCTTTGGATAGTTCCCAAAATTCCTTGGATCCAAGTTTAAAATCATTATGAGTATCTGCTTTGTACCAAAATACTTGATCTTGTAATTTATTGGATTTTACATTATTATTGATTACTAAACATTCATAATTTTCCGTGCATTGGTCCATTACTTGACAAAATGATTCAAAAGTAGGAAACATTCCAGCATAATTATCGTATATACGCTTTCTATTTGCAATATAAGGTTCTCTCAGAATAAAGACATAATCAATATTAGTTCTTAGAGTAGGAGGAATACCTAGCGGATATTGCATAGTAATAATCAACATGATTTTCCAATGTCTGCCGTTCATAAATAATAAACGCATCATCTTATCACGAGACCACGTATTATCATATAAACAATCATCTAAAATAGTAAATGTGCGCGGGTCGATTGTGCTACGTTTATATGTTTCTATTTCTTTTTTGATTTGTTTTAGGACGGATCGCTGTCGTTTTAATATATTTTCAACAATGGCGGTATTGTATTCATTATGAATAAATAATTTAGGAACTAATTTACCGTAAAATCCATTACCCTCTTCTGTTCCAGAAATGACGGTACCAATAGGAATGTCTTGATGATAGTACAAAAGGTCTCGAACTAAAAAAGATTTACCGGTGTCACGACGACCTATTAAAACAATTACAGGTCCTTTGGATTCATTTGGCTTGAAACTGATACTTTTCATATCAAATTTTTTCAACTCTAATGTCATTTTGTCTTTTTATTCTATTCTATGGTATTCAATATGTCTATGTCTATTATAAAATGAGAGACTAAAAAGAAAAAATAAATAACGCAAAAACCGCGGCTGATTCTAAATATTTAGTTATTTTACTCGTATAAATATTATATATTTTATTCTAGTAATAACAAACAAGAATACAAAGAAGAATACAATTAATATAGAAAACAACATGAACCCTGTTTCTATTTTTTATGAAAAACGAAAAAACAAAGAATTATTTGAGTCATTTAAACAATATGATTTAGAGAATATTCAAAATTACATTCCTATTTACAAAAAATTTTTTTTATTAAATGAAACAAATTTCAATTCAATTAATTTGAATCATTCTTTGTATATTTCAAAAATTAACAGAGAACTGGATACAAACATATATGATTGTACGATTGAGATAAATGATGAATCCCGTAAAAAAACAAATAAACCCATTTTTTTTAAAATGGCTCCCTTGTTGGATCCTTTTAAATGTATGGTTGGAAAGTATAATATAAATGATGAAAAATTGTTGAAATTACCTTGTTTAGAAAAACAACCAACATCTACAACTACAAAAACAAGTTATGATGTAGTTGGTAAAATATATGATGAAAATAATTGTGCTTATGTAGACAGCATGTTTTCTTTTTTATCTAGTCAATTGTTACACAAGCATAATTTTTTACATGGATTGGACTATTACGGGTCTTTTCTTAGTATTAAAAATAATTTCAAAATTAATATTTATGACGATATAGATTATTTGAAAAAATCTGATTATTTTAATAAAAATAAAAATATTTTATTTAAAGTGGATGACTATTCACACTTGTTAGATGACGACGATTTAATTGATAGAAAACCACACATAACTATTTTAGATGTAGATGTAGATGTAGATGTAGATGTAGATGTAGATGTAGATGATATAAATGAAACCGAAACCGAAACTGATATTGTTCCGGATTTAGTTCCAGTTATTGAGGAAACTTCCAAATCCAATGCCAATGTTACAGAATGTAACTTGAAGGAAATGGAATGGACGAACGAATTATGGGAACAGTCTCAACATTGTCTTGTATCAACAAATTCATCATTATCGTCTGGTTCTAGTTGTTCGTCTAGAACATCTTATACTGATTCAGATAGTGAAAGAGAAAATGAAATAAATGATGAAGAAAACGATGATGATACAAATAATAGTAATAGTTCATGTCCTACATGTAAAAGTGATGAAGAATATTCCGATATAGATACAGAATCAGAAGATGAAACACCAATATACGCAACTCTTCCAGCATTTCCAGTGCAAATTATTTGTTTAGAAAAATGTGAAAATACATTGGACGATTTTATTCTCTCAAATGAAAATATAAAGGATATCGAGTGGTTTTCTGCGTTGTTTCAAATAATCATGACATTGTTTACATATCAAAAGATGTTTTCATTTACACATAATGATTTGCACACAAACAATATAATGTATGTAAAAACAAACAAGCCGTATTTATATTACTGTTATAAAAACAATTATTATCGAGTTCCTACTTTTGGACGATTATTCAAAATAATAGATTTTGGTCGTTGTATTTATCGTGTAGGAGATAAACTATGTTGTAGTAACAGTTTTGATAATGGAGAAGATGCTCATACACAATACAACACAGAGCCATATTTCAATGATAAAAAGGCAAGAATAGAACCCAATTACAGCTTTGATTTATGTAGGTTGGCTTGTTCTATATTTGATTATGTAGTAGAAGATATGGATAGTATAAAAAACTTGAAAAAATGCGACCCAGTTACAAGACTTATTGTAGAATGGTGTTTGGATGATAATGGTGTAAATGTCTTGTATAAAAATGACGGAAGCGAGAGATATCCAGATTTTAAATTATACAAAATGATTGCACGAAACGTCCACAACCATACTCCCGAAGCACAATTGGAGAGAAAAGAGTTCAAAACATTCCTTATAAAAAAAACTAAAATTCCAGAAAATGAAAAAGAATGTATTATGAATTTAGACAATATGTTTTAATCTGTATTTTTTATTTTATGTTTAATAAAAAATGGGTGAAAATGAAACGTTCATATCAATACCATCCATATCAATACCAATTAAATATGGGTTTATTCTCACACGTCACGTAGTAAATCCACAAACAAATAAATACTGGAATCACTGTATTGAGTGTATAAGACAATTTTATCCAGAACATAAAATTGTAGTAATAGATGATAATAGTAGACAAGAGTATGTCAAGAGAGAGATAGTCAATATAAATAAAAATACAATCATTTCAGATGCAGATGATGCAAATATAGAATACATCCAATCAGAATTTCTTGGAAGTGGTGAGTTGTTGCCATACTATTATTTATGGAAAAATAAATATTTTGATTATGCTGTAATTATTCACGACAGTTTATTTTTCCAAACAAGAATAAATTTTGAGACATTGATAAATAAAAATAAATTAAAAACGGCGTATTCTTTGTGGAATTTTGGAATAAATCACTTGTCGTGTCCTAATTTATCTCATGCATATAATTTTTCAAAATATTTAAAAAACAATGAGAAAATATTACCCTTATTAAAAGGAGGCGACATGGTTTTACAATTTATGCCAAAAAAAATGCAATGGAAAGGTTGTTTCGGATTACAGTGTTTTATCAGCTTATCTTTTGTATCTCACTTGCAAGAAAAATACAATTTATTTTGTTTACTAGATATTATAAAAACAAGAACAGATAGAATTGCAATAGAGAGATTAATGGGTCTACTATTTTATGTAGAAACATCAGATTCTAATAAAAATAAATCTATTATGGGAGATATACAGAAAAATTACAAAGGATTCTATAAATTTCATTGGAAAGATTATGAAAGAGGATTATATGAAAATACATATCCTTTAATAAAAGTATGGACGGGGCGATAAGAGAGAAACGAATTTCTTACCTAACCCTAACAGGGTCATTTGGTAGTGGTGTGTCAAAAACCAGGTGTGTCAGTAAATGCGGCAGCCGAAGCAACAGAGTTCTTTTCAACTTGAATCATAGGTTTCAACTGGTCGAAAACAAAAAAAGCAATGATAGAACAAAAATAAACCAACAAAGTATCTCTCACAAGTATTTTGAATGGTTTACTTTCTTTTTCAATAAATCTCATTTCGATGAATTTGGCAATGAAAAATACAAAAGAGATGATTCCTGCTAAAACAAATACATTTTCCATAATTTAATCTAACTATGGAAAATGTTATTTATCATTATTACGCATTAGGTATTAACGCATAATGCATATTATCATAAAACTTCAATTTCATCAATCAACAAGTCGGGAATGATGTTTAACTTGGGTTCTTCAATATTATGAATATCCAGTTCTCCTAAAACAATATTTTCATTGCTAATACTTAATTTTGGAACATCATCTTCATCGTCGTGACCCGATTCTAACTTACGTTGTTCGTTTCTCATCGAACTAATTTCTTCCAATCGTTCAATTGTTTTAGGCGCAAACACAGGATGTTCTACCTTATTTGTATCAATGGTTAAATCAACATCATTAAATTTCAATGTTCCAGATGGTTCTGTTTCTAATACATTTGACGAAACACTCGCCGCTGCTGCGACGGCATTTTTCTCTTCAACAACAGTATCCAAAGGAATATCCACAATTTCTTGTTTAATTTCTTCGATAACTTCTTCTTCAATGGTTTCATCCATGTATGCGCGTAGAATTGATTCAATAGGAATACTTTCTCTCACCGAGTTCAAAATACACTCTTGGATAATAATTTCCATTTCCCGATGATTTTTTTGCATTTGCAGAGGAGGAATACCTATTTCAAATAAATACACATTTTGATATATTTTTCGCGCAACATGAATATATGACTTGTGAATAAAATCGTCTAATTTGGGAATTTTAATATCAACCTTTTTTTGTTTTGTTCCAACCCGCATGGCAGTGAGTAATTTTAATTGGATAATGTGGACGCACGTAATCAAATCTTCTAAATAAACACATCCACTTTTATCACAAATTCTTTTTCTCTCCACTTCAATAATATTTGGGTTCCATTTGGGAATTCTACTTATGAAATTTTGAAAAGTCATCAAGTATTTTTCAGTCTCATTATTTGATTTACATAAAGAATATGCTTCTTCAAAAATAGATTTAAAACCTTCAATAATCAAAGGAGTCAAAATAGTCAATAATCGCGCGGTCCATTCATTTCGCGATTCATGCAAGGCAGAAACAGAAAAATCGTCCATTTTATTTATACAAATACATTTAAATTATTTTTTAAACGATAATAATCAATGTTGTGAGTTCCACCCTATGAAAAAAAAATTTTTTCTAAAATAAAAAAAAGAAACAATTTTTCGTTTTTGGTTTCTTTATTTATTTTTTGAAATGTCATCAATAATTCATATTTTTTTTCAATGGTAATTGGTATTTCTTTCCAAAAAATATCATTATTTTCAATAAGATACATCAAATCTAAACCAGAATAACCATTTTCATAAAGTTCTTCGGAAAATGAAATAATTTTTTCTACTTCTATTATTTTTTCATTTTTTTGTAAAAAATGGTTGATTTCTCTCTTTAATCCTTCTATGTGTTGAATTTTTATTTGTTTCAATCCAAATGTTTCATTTACATTGTATTTATGTAAATTAATCGGCTTTCCTAAACAAATGGGCGAAGGAACATAAATATCACAAAATCTTGATATAATTGGTTTCAATATTTTATATTTATCTTCTACTACTACAAAAAATCGTGTACTATGACTGAATAATTCAATGCATCTTCTTATAGCAGATTGTGCGTCCATTGTTAACTTATCTGCATTTAATAATACAATTGTTTTAAAAAAATTCCCCCCATTCGATTGAATATGACTCTTTGAAAAAAATTTAAACTCTTCGCGAATAAATTTAATTCCTTTTCCATGAGCGCAATTTGCGTACATTACATACGATTTAATTTTCTCTCTATCGTCGTCATATATTAAATTAATAAGGTTTTTTACAATAGTTCTTTTTCCTGCACCTGGTGGTCCATGAAAAAGTATATTGGGTATTTTGTGAATTTTGTGAAAGTATTCCAGTTTTATTTTTATTTTTTCATGGATATTTAATGACATAAATAGTATAATAATTATTTTATTTATGTATTCATTCTATTTTCTATATCGTTTTTTTACGTAATAGATGGGGTTAGTGGGCACAGTACCACACCCACAACCAAAATTATACCGCACTACCCAAACTTTGTGTAAACGGATTCTCTCTGAATGCATTGAGAATATCAGGTGTATTTCTACTATTATTTATATCCATGGGTAATTGCTGGGGAATACCGGTAATTCCATAATTTTCTTTTGCTGGTGTTGACGGAATCACTGAACTGGGTGTAAAAAATCGATTATTGAATCTGTCGCTATCTTGTCTGGAAATATTCACATTCATTTGTTGATTAAATATTTGTGTTCCTCCTTGATTGGGACGATTATATATTGTTTGAGATTTGATTTCATTATTCGTTTGTCTATATGCGGCATCATAATCAACTGGACCGCGTTGATTGTTTCCAACTACACCGTATGTTGCAATATTTGTACTATCTCGCTGTGTAGGATCAGGATTTTTATATGTATTCAAGTATTGTTGTTCTCTCTGGTTGTTGATATTAAAGGTGGGAGAATACATTGTTGACTGTTTAATAGTTGTTCCCGTGACATCCGCTGGGTTATTTATATAATTTGAAGGCACACTTGTTTTTGCATCACCATATATGCGAATGTTTTGGGTAACTTCTTCTTTTCTAGATGGTCGTAGTATATCCATCAAGGGTGCTATTGTTGCACCAATAGCACTGCTAAATCCACTACGAAATGTATCTACGTCACTAACAGTTGTTCTATTATTGTTGTAATTCGTATAAGAACCTGTCAACAATGAATCAGCTGTCGCTGGACCGCGACCGGTTGCATTAGATGTTCCTACATCAGTTGTTTCAGATTTTTGACGCTTAGATGGTTCAAAATTGGTAGGCGCATATCCTGCTTCTTTATCCACTGCACCAGCTGGACCTGTTAAAGTCATATTCATGTCTGTTGAATCTCTTTTGATATTTCCTAATTCTTCTTCTGGTCGTTGTCTCTCTCCCTTTTCAGTATTTACAGTTGTCAACCAGCGATCGGGTGTATTCAGAAAAAATGTATCAGGTCTCTGTTTTTCAACTCGTCCAAGTATGCCTACATTTTGTATGTGTGAATAGGATGGACCCTGCAACCCATTCAAATCATATTCCAGTTTAGGGTTAGTCACCACTCTCAATTCATCCACTGTTTTTGGCAACCACATATCCCTAGATTCCATTCCTGAATTAAATCCTCCACTTCCTTGGGTAGTATATCCTTTATTTAATCCAGGTCCAACTGTTTCACTTTGAAATGGTTTTACATTATTGCTGCGAGTACCAGGTGTTACACGAGACTGGAAGAAATCGTTATTATTCTGCATTCCGTAATTCAATGAAATATTCTCTTCTGGCTTGAATAGAGGTGCTTGTTCTACTTTTTTAATGGTTTGTGAACCTGCACCAGTTGAATGATCCAAAATACTTTCTGCCATGTTTACTTTATAAGTGTATCCCTTTACTTTACCGCCGTTGAATGGAATCATATTGTTGTGTTTAAATGCGGACGAATCAACATAGTTGCCTGTTAGAGAGAAAATTTCTTGAATTTGATTTCCAGTTTGAATCCCTTCATTGGCACGAATTTCATAATAATTTTGGTCGAAATATTTATCAGTGCTTTGATTTGGATTATCATATCTTCCTACATTATCTATGCGTCGTGAGTCGTCCATGATAGGATAATTTTGAGGTATTACTTCATTATTTGGTAAATAACTTGTATTTCGTCCCATATTTTCAAAAGTTTCTTTGGTTAGTTTGTTGGATGCAGATGCAGATGTATCAAATGAAACCTTTTTTGTCTTTTTATTTTCATCACATGGTTCTGCTTTTTGATTAGAGACAACATATAACCCACCTAATGCAAGTAAAGGTATTGCTAATTCCATTTTAATTATTATATTATTATATTATATTTTGATATTTATATTGTAATATAATAATATATTTTATTATGTAAACGTACATTTTATTGACTTATTGATTTATAATATTTGGACGTACGTCCTTTTCAATAATTCGGGTGCTTATATTATTTTGAAACGGAATACAAACATTTTCTTGGGGATTCAATGGTAAAATATATCGATGATTTTGTTCTAAATCTCTCGCGGTCCATGCAGGCATGATGGCTCTTGATTCTTCTGTAATTGTTTGGCTACATATAGGATAATGTATAGGTTGACTAGGAACATTGTATGATTGATATTGATAAGTAATTGAATCACGATTTAACCTTTTATTCACTCCAAATAATTCACTTTCTAGATTTACCCTATTTGTCATTAAATTTGCACCCCATTTTTGAGGAATAATATGGGGATCTTCTATAAAACAAGGTTTCTCTCCATTACCCGGAACATTCATTATATATCGCGAAGGATCCGTAGACTGTTGAAGTGCTTTTTTTGTTCTACATTCATCATAATATATTCTAGTGTTTGACATTTTACTTTATAACAGATTTAACATATAGATAGAATTAAATTTATAAACATTTCGTAAAAAAATATATTTAAATAATATTTTACATGTTTATAAATAAAATGCAACTTGAAATTAAAGAAAACGTTGACAACACTATAAAAAAATCCGGACCCACGCTTTGTCTAAATATGATTGTAAAAAATGAAAGTAGAATTATTACACGTTTATTCGATTCAGTATTTCCAATTATTGATTGTTATTGCATTTGTGACACAGGTTCCACAGATAACACAGTTGAGCTTATAAAAAACTATTTTTCTTCTAAAAATATTCCTGGTAAAGTAGTTCAAGAACCTTTTATGAATTTTGCCTACAATAGAACATTCTCACTTTTGGCGTGTCAGGGAATGTCTGATTATGTCATACTGTTAGATGCAGACATGATTTTGAAAATAGGTAATTTTGATAAAGAAAAACTAAGACAAGCTGATAGTTGTTGTTTATTACAAGGAAATGATTCGTATTATTATAAAAATATGAGAATCGTAAAAAACAATGGTCTTTATAAATACATTGGCGTTACACATGAATATGTCGACGTTCCTCCTGGAAATCACAACATAGATATAAGTAAAGATCAGTTATTCATATTAGATATTGGTGATGGTGGTGCTAAAACTGACAAATTTGAGAGAGATGTGCGTTTGCTGTTAAAGGGTATTGAAGATGAACCAAATAATGTTCGCTATCATTTTTATCTGGCAAATAGTTACAAGGATTCGGGTCAGTTTGAAAAAGCAATAGAGTATTACAAAAAACGTATAGAAATGAAAGATTGGGAACAGGAAGTATGGTACAGTAATTATAATATTGCCAATATTTACGAACATTTGGGTAAAATGGGAGACGCTTTTTTTTATTGGTTAGAAGCATATAATGTAAACCCAAAGCGTCTAGAAAATATTTATAAAATAGTCACGTATTATAGAAATAACGGTAAATCACATAACGCTAAAATTTTTTATGACGCGGCTAGATCTGTAATAAAACAGTCCGTATTGGAAAAAGACAACTTTTTGTTTTTAGAAAATGATGTATATACTTATAAATTGGATTATGAATTCACTGTGTTTGCATCTTATGTAGGTGTTACTAATGTTGGACCTCAAATAAATAGCGTATTTAATAATTGCGACGATTTGAATTTTATTAATAATGTATTATCTAACATGAAATTTTACAAACATGTTTTGACTGCACGTGAAAAACTTGATTTGAGTTTTACCGAGGAAAGAAAAGTTGGTGATAACAATATTTCCTTTTATTCTTCTTCGTGTTCCATTTTGGAGAAACAGGATAAAAGTGGATATTATTTGAATACGCGATTGGTAAATTATGTTATTAATCGACAAAATAATTATTATAGCGGATGTGAACAACATATTATTACTAACAATAAATTCATTGAAATGACAAAGGATTTGAAGGTGACGAGAGAAAAAATATTTGATGTTGAATATGAAAATAGACATTATTTGGGTATTGAAGACATACGCATTTTCTATGATGACAAGAACCCCAGCAAATTGATTTTTGCAGGTACAAGCGAACACAAAAATGGTAAAATTGGAATGTTAATTGGTGATTATGACGTTGATTCACAGTTTCTCTCTTCTACTGAAATATCTCCTAGTTTTTGTGATAGTTGGTGTGAGAAGAACTGGGTTTTTGTAAGATATCGCGGAGAGAATAGAATGATTTATAAATGGAACCCGTTGCAAATAGGAAGGGTAAATCCCGATACGAATCAACTAGATATTGTCGAGACGCGAGAAAAAATGCCGAAAATATTTAACCATTCACGTGGGTCTACCCCTGGTGTTTATTTCAATAATGAATATTGGTTTATTTTGCATTTGGTATCTTATGAAACACCTCGTCATTATTATCACTTTATTGCAGTATTTGATGCCGATTTGAACTTTTTGCGCCATACTGCCCCTTTTAAATTTGAAGGCGAAGCAATTGAATATTGTCTTGGTATTGTGGTTGAGGAACACCGACTCTTGGCAACATATAGCACTTGGGATGGTTCAACTCATTTGGCAGTATATGACAAGTCTTATATTGATGGATTGTTTTAGAATGGTATTCCAACGTTCATTTTGCTTATATCGGGACAGAAACAGCAACATCAATTAACGAATTCATGAAGTCATGAATATTATTTTGTTACTTTACACACAGTGAAAGTACTAGGTGAAATATGAGTAATTTGATGTTACTCATATTTTTTAATTATTTATATTTGTTTCATGTTTAAGGTGTAATTTGTAACACTGTTATTTGTGGATTGTATATTTGTACGTCTATCTGCGATAGTACGCGTGCACGATAATAATAAGTACCTTCTGTTCCAGGTGTATCTATTCGGAACATATTGACAGTGAAACAAGACATTTGGTCGTTTGAACCTGTTGCAGATATCGACCATAATGATGAATTTACTTTTTCATCTGGATTTGTTGCTGGATAAGAAATATCGGTATTACGTGCAGGTGCATATGCAAGATTCATATTACCATCTAATGCATTACTTGAACTACCTGATGGGTCTGTTATTGTTCTAAAAATACTAGCACAAGCATTATTGATATTATTATTACTAGTTTGGAACATTTGGAAGGATACTTGTATCATAAATGTCTGTGTTGTGCTTGTAACTATGACTTTACCATGAATTGCACCTAGTGGAAGAGTGCTAGATGTTGTATCTATGTATGAAGGTGTTGCATTGCATGAATAGTACCAATTATTTAATGATGAACTTGTAACTGTATGTGTAACTGCATTTGAAACGAGTGAAATTGATGGACCCGCAGGACCAGTTGCACCAGTAAAACCAGTTGTACCAGTTGTACCCGTTGAACTTGCACCAGTTGGACCTGTTTTTCCTGTTGTGCCTGTAAATCCAGTGGGCCCGGTTGGACCAGTGTTTGGTAACAGATTGTAAGATTTCAATAAGTTTCCACTTGTATCTAATTGTGTTGCAATCAAATTGTCATAAACATTATTATTAAATCCTGTACTACCTAATCTCCAACCTCCTAATGCACCGTTTATTTCTGAAATGGCAGGACCTACATTGATGAATGGTGTCGAGAATCCAGATTTTGTGTACGCTATTCCATTTTGGTCTGAACCAATAGTTGCAAAACTAGTTCCAGGTCCTTGGATATTCAATGAACCAGGACCAATAAATATATCTTTCCATCTAGATCCAGTTGAACCTAATGTTTGGGTGTTTGATGTTGTTGGAATTAGACTACCCGAATTGTCAATTGAAATTGTATTTGAATAAGTTACTGGAACTTCTGCACTTGCATTGTATACCAAAATACTACCTGTACCAGATTGGGTAATAGTCATAGGTGGACCCGTTGGACCTGTAAAACCTGTTGGTCCAGTGAAACCAGTTGGTCCAGTGAAACCAGTTGTACCAGTGAAACCAGTTGGTCCAGTAAAACCTGTTGGTCCCGTGAAACCAGTTGGACCAGTTGTACCGGTGAAACCAGTTTGACCTGTGAATGAAGACAAGAAGTTGAATGAAATGGAATCGATTACATCAACAACAGTACCCACAGCAGAAGCAGAGTTTGCAAAAAACCTGAAACCAATTGTTCCAGGACTGTATACGGTTGTTGCTGCCTTTTGCACACCATTTCGATAATATACCGCACCCATATTTGTTACTGCTATGGTGTATACATCATTTACAAGATTGACAGATGATTCTGATAGAATCAGATTATTATTATAATAGTAAATAACTGCTGTACGCGTAAGTCTTATATAATATGCAGACTGAGTAACATTGGAGTCTAGTGTGGTACCCACTGTAAAATTACTGGCTACTCCAATTAATTTCGTTTGAATACTTGAAGAAGATATTGGATTTCTAAATGTAAGAATGCATGTAGCAAATGATTCAATTGAATAACAATACCCTGTACTTGTAGGATTTATACATATAGTGTTTGAATTAGGAAATGTTATATTACTATACACTGTTGGCGAACCATTATTACCTATGTTTGTTAAGTTGAACGATGACGCACCATAAGTTCCAGTTGGTCCAGTTCGTCCTGTGAAACCCGTTGTACCAGTAAATCCAGTAGGTCCTGTAATACCAGTTGCACCTGTACGGCCTGTTATACCAGTGATACCAGTAACACCTGTTGGTCCAGATGCAATATAACCAAATGAAATTAGATCTACATACCCATTAATATATCCTGGTTCGAGTGATACTATACCATCAAGCAATGAATAATAGAAGAAACATAATGGTGCGTCTCTGTTAACATTTGATACAGTGTAAACAGACACACCGTTAATTAGGTAATTTACAGTTGAATATACACCTGTACCGCCACTATTTGAAATTGTGGGAGAAACAATAATCGAAAAAATATCACTTTGATTACCAGATGAATCTATAGCTGTATTGTCTTCATAAATTGTTTTTGCTATATATTGACTAATAGATGGATCTGCTACAATTTCGAATGCATGATTCATGAAGAAGTTAGAGCTTCCAGGACTTCCGGTGGGTGGATAAGAAGTTGTTAAACCAACATATCCATAGAAACAGGAGTTGTCTGGAATTCTAAATGTTACGAAACATGTATCGTACCTTTCTAAACTATACACCAACGATGGTACCTGTGAGGTTCGATCAAGATTCAATAAACTATTAGATGTTGGGAAATATGTCATAGTTGGTACATCCTTTGTTCCGTCATATGCTGTTGGAGGTGCATACAGATTGAATAATGCTGGACCCATTGTCCCAGTTGGACCAGTGATACCAGTGAAACCAGTAGGACCAGTGAAACCAGTAGTACCAGTGAAACCAGTTGGACCAGTGAAACCAGTTGGACCAGTGAAACCAGTAGTACCAGTGAAGCCAGTAGTACCAGTAAAACCAGTAGTACCAGTGAAACCAGTTGGACCAGTGAAGCCAGTTGTACCCGTGAAACCAGTTGTACCCGTGAAACCAGTTGTACCCGTGAAACCAGTTGTACCAGTTGTACCAGTTGTACCAGTGAAACCAGTTGTACCAGTAAAACCAGTAGTACCAGTAAAACCAGTAGGACCAGTGAAACCAGTAGGACCTGTAAAACCAGTTGAGCCAGTGTCACCAGTAATACCGGTGAAACCAGTCGGACCAGTGAAACCAGTTGGACCAGTAAATCCAGTTGCGCCAGTGTCACCAGTAATACCAGTGAAACCAGTTGCACCTGTGAAACCAGTTGTACCAGTAAAACCGGTTGTACCAGTGAAACCAGTAGTACCAGTGAAACCAGTAGGACCAGTAAAACCAGTAGTACCAGTCAAACCAGTTGTACCAGTGAAGCCAGTAGTACCAGTGAAACCAGTAGTACCAGTGAAACCGGTTGTACCAGTTAAACCAGTATGACCTGTGAAACCAGTAGGACCAGTGAAACCAGTTGTACCAGTGAAACCAGTTGTACCAGTAGGACCAGTATGACCTGTGAAACCAGTAGGACCAGTGAAACCAGTTGTACCGGTTAGACCAGTAGGACCAGTAAAACCAGTTGTACCAGTGAAACCAGTAGTACCAGTGAAACCAGTTGGACCAGTGAAACCAGTTGGACCAGTGAAACCAGTAGTACCTGTGATACCTGTAGTACCAGTAAAACCAGTAGTACCAGTGAAACCAGTTGGACCAGTGAAGCCAGTTGTACCCGTGAAACCAGTTGTACCCGTGAAACCAGTTGTACCCGTGAAACCAGTTGTACCAGTTGTACCAGTTGTACCAGTGAAACCAGTTGTACCAGTAAAACCAGTAGTACCAGTAAAACCAGTAGGACCAGTGAAACCAGTAGGACCTGTAAAACCAGTTGAGCCAGTGTCACCAGTAATACCGGTGAAACCAGTCGGACCAGTGAAACCAGTTGGACCAGTAAATCCAGTTGCGCCAGTGTCACCAGTAATACCAGTGAAACCAGTTGCACCTGTGAAACCAGTTGTACCAGTAAAACCGGTTGTACCAGTGAAACCAGTAGTACCAGTGAAACCAGTAGGACCAGTAAAACCAGTAGTACCAGTCAAACCAGTTGTACCAGTGAAGCCAGTAGTACCAGTGAAACCAGTAGTACCAGTGAAACCGGTTGTACCAGTTAAACCAGTATGACCTGTGAAACCAGTAGGACCAGTGAAACCAGTTGTACCGGTTAGACCAGTAGGACCAGTAAAACCAGTTGTACCAGTGAAACCCGTTGTACCTGTGAAACCGGTTGTACCAGTGAAACCAGTTGTACCGGTTAGACCAGTAGGACCAGTAAAACCAGTTGTACCCGTGAAACCAGTTGGACCAGTAAAACCAGTTGCACCAGTATCACCAGTAATACCAGTGAAACCAGTTGTACCAGTAGGACCAGTAAAACCAGTAAAACCAGTAGGACCAGTGAAACCAGTTGGACCAGTAAAACCAGTGGTACCAGTAAAACCAGTAGTACCAGTTAAACCAGTTGTACCAGTTAAGCCAGTTGTACCAGTAAAACCAGTAGGACCAGTGAAACCAGTTGTACCTGTTATACCAGTTGGACCAGTAAAACCAGTTGGACCAGTAAAACCAGTGGTACCAGTAAAACCAGTTGCACCAGTATCACCAGTAATACCAGTGAAACCAGTTGTACCAGTAAAACCAGTAGTACCAGTAAAACCAGTTGCACCAGTGAAACCAGTTGTACCAGTGAAACCAGTTGTACCAGTAAAACCAGTAGTACCAGTAGGACCAGTAATACCAGTAAAACCAGTAGTACCAGTGAAACCAGTAGTACCAGTAAATCCAGTCGCACCAGTATCACCGGTAACACCAGTAAAACCAGTAGTACCAGTGAAACCAGTAGGACCAGTGAAACCAGTAGTACCAGTGAAACCTGTTGTACCAGTGAAACCAGTTGTACCAGTAGGACCAGTAAAACCAGTAAAACCAGTTGGACCAGTAAAACCAGTTGGACCAGTAAAACCAGTTGCACCAGTAAATCCAGTCGCACCAGTATCACCTGTAACACCAGTAAAACCAGTAGTACCAGTGAAACCAGTAGCACCGGTGAAACCAGTTGCACCAGTATCACCAGTAATACCAGTGAAACCAGTTGTACCAGTAGAACCAGTAAAACCAGTAAAACCAGTAGGACCAGTGAAACCCGTTGTACCAGTGAAACCAGTTGCACCTGTGAAACCAGTTGCACCTGTGAAACCAGTAGTACCAGTGAAACCAGTAGTACCAGTGAAACCAGTTGTACCAGTAAAACCAGTTGTACCAGTAAAACCAGTTGTACCAGTGAAACCAGTTGTACCAGTGAAACCAGTTGTACCAGTGAAACCAGTAGTACCAGTGAAACCAGTTGGACCAGTGAAACCAGTAGTACCAGTGAAACCAGTAGGACCAGTGAAACCAGTAGTACCAGTAAAACCAGTAGTACCAGTGAAACCAGTAGTACCAGTGAAACCAGTGATACCAGTGATACCAGTAGGACCAGTGAAACCAGTTGGACCAGTGAAACCAGTTGTACCAGTGAAACCAGTTGTACCAGTGAAACCAGTAGCACCAGTGAAACCAGTAGGACCAGTAAAACCAGTTGGACCTGTGAAACCAGTTACACCAGTATCTCCTGTAATACCAGTGAAACCAGTTGGACCAGTGAAACCTGTTGTACCAGTGATACCAGTAGTACCAGTGAAACCAGTTGGACCAGTGAAACCTGTTGGACCAGTGAAACCAGTTGTACCAGTTAAACCAGTAGCACCAGTGAAACCAGTAGGACCAGTAAAACCAGTTGGACCTGTGAAACCAGTTACACCAGTATCTCCTGTAATACCAGTGAAACCAGTAGTACCAGTGAAACCAGTAGTACCAGTGAAACCAGTAGTACCAGTGAAACCAGTTGGACCAGTGAAACCAGTTGTACCAGTGAAACCAGTTGTACCAGTGAAACCAGTAGCACCAGTGAAACCAGTAGGACCAGTAAAACCAGTTGGACCTGTGAAACCAGTTACACCAGTATCTCCTGTAATACCAGTGAAACCAGTTGGACCAGTGAAACCTGTTGTACCAGTGATACCAGTAGTACCAGTGAAACCAGTTGGACCAGTGAAACCAGTAGTACCAGTGAAACCAGTTGTACCAGTTAAGCCAGTTGTACCAGTGATACCAGTTGCACCAGTGAAACCAGTAGGACCAGTGAAACCAGTTGTACCAGTGATACCAGTAGCACCAGTGAAACCAGTTGGACCAGTAAAACCAGTTGTACCAGTGAAACCAGTTACACCGGTATCTCCTGTAATGCCAGTGAAACCAGTAGTACCTGTGAAACCAGTTAGACCAGTGAAACCCGTTGGACCAGTGAAACCCGTTGGACCAGTGAAACCAGTAGGTCCAGTGAAACCAGTAGTACCGGTTATACCAGTAGTACCAGTGAAACCAGTAGGTCCAGTTAAACCAGTAGTACCAGTGAAACCAGTAGTACCAGTAAAACCAGTATGACCTGTGAAACCAGTAGGACCAGTGAAACCAGTTGCACCCGTATTACCTGTAATACCAGTGAAACCAGTAGGACCAGTAAAACCAGTAGTACCGGTTATACCAGTTATACCTGTATGTCCCGTAATACCTGTAAAACCAGTAGTACCAGTAAAACCAGTAGTACCAGTGAAACCAGTTGGACCAGTGAAACCGGTTGGACCAGTGAAACCCGTTGGACCAGTGAAACCAGTAGTACCTGTTATACCAGTTGTACCAGTAAAACCAGTAGGACCGGTGAAACCAGTTGTACCAGTGAAACCAGTAGTACCTGTGATACCAGTTGTACCAGTAAAACCAGTAGGACCAGTGAAACCAGTAGTGCCAGTGAAACCAGTAGGACCAGTGAAACCAGTAGTACCAGTAAAACCTGTTGTACCAGTAAAACCTGTTACTCCGGTATCTCCTGTAATACCAGTAAAACCGGTTGGACCAGTGAAACCAGTAGTGCCAGTGAAACCAGTGGTGCCAGTGAAACCAGTAGGACCAGTGAAACCAGTTGGACCTGTGAAACCAGTAGGTCCTGTACATCCCGTTGTACCAGTATCACCAGTAATACCAGTTAAACCAGTAGTACCAGTGAAACCAGTTGGACCTGTGAGACCAGTAAAACCTGTAAACCCTGTGGTACCCGTGTAACCTGTTGATATAGTTAAATAACTAAATGAAACATTCGATATAACAGAGACTCCTCCACTTGAATTTATGAAACTGCTAATAAATCTTAATCCATTTGTTCCTGGTAAATAAGAATTAGTTGTGTATTTTTGTACTCCATTGTAATAAAATACTGCACCATACTGTGCAACTACAATCATAAATTGATCACCTTGCGATATACCAAGTGTTAGAGTCTCAACGTAGTTAGTACCGCCTACATAACAAGTGAATGACGATGTACCACCATTTATTTGAAATCCATATGTTCTATTATAACTTGCATCAGGTAAACTTCCTATTTTAACTACATTATTAGTTAATCCAACAAAACACATTGTACCAACATTTGTAAAATTACTTCCTATTGTAAACGTTAAAACAGAAGACACAAATGTTTCATATGAATAACAATATCCTCTGTTTGGACTACTTGTATATACAATAGTATTTGAGTTAGGAATATTTATTGAACTATATACGTATGGTGTAACTCCATTATTATTTCCATAGCTTACTAAATTAAATAGTGCCGCACCATATGTTCCCGTTAAACCAGTCGGCCCAGTTCGTCCAGTTGGACCAGTAAAACCAGTTGTACCTGTGAAACCAGTAGTACCAGTAAAACCAGTAGAACCAGTAATACCAGTTGTACCAGTGAAACCAGTAGGACCGGTGAAACCAGTAGGACCAGTGAAACCAGTAGTACCAGTGAAACCAGTAGGACCAGTGAAACCAGTAGGACCTGTAAAACCAGTTGAGCCAGTGTCACCAGTAATACCGGTGAAACCAGTAGGACCAGTGAAACCAGTAGGACCAGTAAATCCAGTTGCGCCAGTGTCACCAGTAATACCAGTGAAACCAGTTGGACCGGTGAAACCAGTTATACCAGTAAAACCGGTTGGACCAGTGAAACCAGTAGTACCAGTGAAACCAGTATGTCCGGTGAAACCAGTAGTACCAGTCAAACCAGTTGTACCAGTGAAGCCAGTAGTACCAGTGAAACCAGTAGTACCAGTCAAACCAGTTGTACCAGTTAAACCAGTATGACCTGTGAAACCAGTAGGACCAGTGAAACCAGTAGTACCAGTGAAACCAGTTGTACCTGTTATACCAGTAACACCAGTAAAACCAGTTGGACCAGTAAAACCAGTTGTACCAGTAGGACCAGTAAAACCAGTAAAACCAGTAGGACCAGTAAAACCAGTTGTACCAGTGAAACCAGTAGGACCAGTGAAACCAGTTGGACCCGTGAAACCAGTTGGACCAGTTATACCAGTTGCACCAGTAAAACCAGTAGGACCAGTAAAACCAGTTGGACCAGTGAAACCCGTTGTACCTGTGAAACCGGTTGTACCAGTGAAACCAGTTGTACCGGTTATACCAGTTGCACCAGTAAAACCAGTAGGACCAGTAAAACCAGTTGGACCAGTAAAACCAGTTGCACCAGTATCACCAGTAATACCAGTGAAACCAGTTGTACCAGTAGGACCAGTAAAACCAGTAAAACCAGTAGGACCAGTGAAACCAGTTGGACCAGTAAAACCAGTGGTACCAGTAAAACCAGTAGTACCAGTAAAACCAGTTGTACCAGTAAAACCAGTTGTACCAGTAAAACCAGTAGGACCAGTGAAACCAGTTGCACCAGTATCACCAGTAATACCAGTGAAACCAGTAGTACCAGTAAAACCAGTAGTACCAGTAAAACCAGTTGCACCAGTATCACCTGTAACACCAGTAAAACCGGTTGGACCAGTGAAACCGGTTGGACCAGTAAAACCAGTTGTACCAGTATCACCAGTGATACCAGTTTGACCGGTGATACCAGTTGTACCAGTGAAACCAGTTGGACCAGTAAAACCAGTTGCACCCGTGATACCAGTTGTACCAGTGAAACCAGTTGGACCAGTAAAACCAGTAGTACCCGTGATACCGGTTGTTCCTGTCAATCCAGTTGTTCCTGTGAAACCGGTAGGTCCAGTGAAACCAGTTATACCAGTGAAACCAGTAGTACCAGTGAAACCAGTAGGTCCAGTGAAACCAGTTGCACCAGTATCACCAGTAATACCAGTGAAACCAGTTGGACCAGTAAAACCAGTTGTACCAGTAAAACCAGTTGCACCGGTATCACCAGTAATACCAGTGAAACCAGTTGGACCAGTAAAACCAGTTGTACCAGTGAAACCAGTTGTACCAGTGAAACCAGTAGTACCAGTGAAACCAGTAGGTCCAGTGAAACCAGTAGTACCAGTAAAACCAGTTGTACCTGTTATACCAGTTGGACCAGTAAAACCAGTAGTACCAGTGAAACCAGTTGTACCTGTTATACCAGTAGGACCAGTCAAACCAGTAATACCAGTGAAACCAGTAGGACCAGTAAAACCAGTTGCACCAGTATCACCAGTAACACCAGTAAAACCAGTTGGACCGGTGAAACCAGTAGGTCCAGTGAAACCAGTTGCACCAGTATCACCAGTAATACCCGTGAATCCAGTTGTACCAGTGAAACCAGTAGGTCCAGTGAAACCAGTTGTACCAGTGAAACCAGTTGTACCAGTAAAACCTGTTGTACCAGTAAATCCAGTTGCTCCAGTATCACCAGTAATACCAGTGAAACCAGTTGGACCAGTAAAACCTGTTGTACCAGTAAATCCAGTTGCGCCAGTATCACCAGTAATACCCGTGAAACCAGTTGTACCAGTGAAACCAGTTGTACCAGTGAAACCAGTTGTACCAGTGAAACCAGTTGTACCTGTAAAACCAGTTGGACCAGTGAAACCAGTAGGTCCAGTGAAACCAGTTGTACCAGTGAAACCAGTTGTACCAGTGAAACCGGTAGGTCCAGTGAAACCAGTTGCACCAGTATCACCAGTAATACCAGTGAAACCAGTTGGACCAGTAACACCAGTTGTACCAGTGAAACCAGTTGTACCAGTGAAACCAGTATGTCCGGTGAAACCAGTTGTACCAGTAAAACCAGTAGGTCCAGTTGCACCACTATCACCAGTAATACCCGTGAAACCAGTTGGACCAGTGAAACCGGTAGCACCAGTAAAACCAGTCGCGCCAGTATAACCAGTTATACCAGTGAAACCGGTAGGTCCAGTGAAACCAGTTGTGCCAGTGAAACCAGTTGCGCCAGTATCACCAGTAATACCCGTGAAACCAGTTGTACCAGTGAAACCAGTAATACCCGTGAAACCAGTTGGACCAGTAAAACCAGTTGGACCAGTGAAACCGGTAGGTCCAGTGAAACCAGTTGCACCAGTATCGCCAGTAATACCCGTGAAACCAGTTAGACCAGTGAAACCAGTTGTACCAGTGAAACCAGTTGCGCCAGTAT
>Ga0214921_10003992_pt1 | contig 22155 bp, 19 predicted proteins | sample LL1505_MetaG_FD_177992 | JGI IMG/M metagenome (GOLD analysis project Ga0214921, IMG submission 177992) | Freshwater microbial communities from Lake Lanier, Atlanta, Georgia, United States - LL-1505 | ecosystem: Environmental > Aquatic > Freshwater > Lake | place: USA: Georgia | collected... | reverse complement strand
TGGCCTCCTTCATCAGGCGGGCGCGGGTGACCACCTCTTGATCGACCTTGTGGTGGGCATACATCCACTCTGACACCAGGCACCAGTCCCATAGGGGGCTGTCCGATGTGACCCGGGCGGTGGGCAGTGGGAAGTTGGTGGCTCTGGCACCGCTGGCATAGAGAGACAGGGCGGCGCGGGACAGACCCGTGCGCGCGGCAATATCCGACAGGTTGACGAGGGGGTCTGGCTCGAAACGCTCAACCTTCGCCCCGGTGCTCACCACATCGCGAAAGGCCGAAATGACAGCCGCTGAAAAGGTCGCCGCCTCTCGCGCAAACTCTAGGATGATCGCACCCTTTTGAAAGGAGAGGGTCGCGTCGCTGCAACCGGCCTCAAAAAACCGATCTTCGAAGTCATCAGCCTGTGGGTCGAGGCCCGAAGCGATAATCGCAAACTCATGCGTTTTCATCTGCGTTCTCGTCAGTCTTATGGGGACAGCGATTGACCGTCCGGCGAATGGCTGCGGCATGGTTTTCAGCACTTTTCGGCGTACTCCAGACGGACAGGATGCAGCCGTCCTGATCACTTTGCTCGCATAGGAGCCGCCCCCAGCAATGGCCCATGCCCTTGACCCATCGCCAGCCTTGCGACTCCGCGAACCGGACCGACGCCTCGATCTCTTTGTTCGGATGCCGAGGCCTAGCCATAGGCGCCACTCGACCCTATCGGAATGTAAACATTTGTCAACATGCCCCCACTCGAATTTCGCCTCAAAATAGAAATAAAACATTGGCCATTTTAAAAGTCTAACCTTTTGCCACCCCCCACTTTCAACTAGGCCCCCTCCGGCTCTGCGGGTAGTCTTCTGACGCGCCAGTCTGGGGGAATTGTTTGTGAAGATGCCTGTGCCCGATGGGGCGGTCCTGTCTCGGCGGGGGGAGATTGTGGCGGCCTTGCGGGCTATCGTGCCGGGTGAGGGGGTGATCTCTGATCCCGCCTCTTTGCGCGCCTATGAGTCCGATGGTTTGACGGCCTATCGCCAGGTGCCTCTGGTCGTGGTCCTGCCCGAAACGACGGCGCAGGTGTCTGAGATCTTGCGCTGGTGCAATCAGGCGGGGGTCAAGGTGGTGCCGCGCGGGTCGGGGACGTCGCTGTCAGGCGGGGCCTTGCCGCTGGAAGACGGGGTCTTGCTGGGCCTGTCCAAGTTCAACCGGGTTTTGGATATCGACTATGACAGCCGCGTGGCGGTGGTTCAGCCGGGCGTGACCAATCTGGCCATCACCCGCGCGGTCGAGGATCGCGGTTTCTACTATGCGCCTGACCCCTCCAGTCAGATCGCCTGTTCCATCGGCGGCAATGTGGCGGAGAATTCCGGCGGGGTCCATTGCCTGAAATATGGCCTGACGACCAACAATGTGCTCGGCGTCGAGATGGTGATGATGGACGGGGAAGTCGTGCGGCTGGGCGGCCAGCATCTGGACCCGGCGGGCCTAGACCTTCTGGGCATTGTCGTCGGCTCTGAGGGGCTGCTGGGCGTGGTCACCGAGGTGACGGTGCGCCTGTTGCCCAAGCCGCAGACGGCGCGCGCCTTGTTGCTCGGCTTTGAGACGGTCGAGCGCGCCGGTCAGTGCGTGGCCGATGTGATCGCGGCGGGGATCATTCCGGCGGGGATGGAGATGATGGACCGCCCCGCGATCCATGCGGCAGAGGCCTTTGTCCATGCGGGCTATCCGCTCGATGTCGAGGCCCTGCTGATCGTCGAGCTCGATGGTCCCCATGCCGAATGTGACTACCTGGTCGAACAGGTGGCCAAGATCGCTTCGGCCAACGGCGCGGTGACCTCGCGGGTCTCGACCAGCGAAGAGGAGCGGCTGGCCTTCTGGGCGGGGCGCAAGGCGGCCTTCCCGGCGGTGGGGCGCATCTCGCCGGACTATTACTGCATGGATGGCACCATCCCTCGGCGACGCTTGCCTGAGGTTCTGCGCCGGATGGCGACCCTGTCGGACCATTACGGGCTCAAGGTCGCCAATGTGTTCCATGCGGGCGACGGCAATCTGCACCCCCTGATCCTCTATGATGCCAATCAGCCGGGCGAGTTGGAGCGGGCCGAGGATTTTGGTTCTGATATCCTGCGGCTCTGTGTCGAGGTCGGCGGCGTGCTGACTGGCGAGCATGGGGTTGGGGTGGAAAAGCGCGACCTGATGGGCACCATGTTCACCGAGATCGATCTGGCCCATCAACAGAGGGTCAAGTGCGCCTTTGATCCGCAGCTCCTGCTCAATCCGGGCAAGGTCTTCCCGACCCTGCATCGCTGCGCCGAGATGGGCCGGATGCACATTCATCACGGGGCCGTGCCCTTCCCAGACCTGCCAAGGTTCTAGGATGGCAGATCAATCGATCTTGCGTCCGAACGGGACGGATGAGCTGATCGAGGCTATCGGCCAAGCGGCGGCGCGCGGTCAGAGGCTGGAGGTGCGCGGCGGCGGCACCAAAGCGGCCATCGGTCGGCCCGGCCGCGATAGCACCCTGTTGCAGATCCAAGGCTTTGACACAGTCATCGACTATGACGGCCCTGAACTGGTCCTGACGGCGGGGGCTAGCACGCCCTTGGCTAAGATCGAGGCCCTACTGGCTCAGAATAACCAGATGCTGGCCTTCGAGCCCTTCGACCATGCGGTCCTGTTTGGCCTAGCCCCGGCGGCGACCCTTGGCGGGGTGATTGCGGCGGGCGTGTCCGGCTCGCGGCGGCTGACGGCGGGGGCGGTGCGCGATCATTTTCTGGGACTGCGCGGCGTGTCCGGGCGGGGCGAGGCCTTTATGGGCGGGGCCAAGGTGGTCAAGAACGTCACCGGCTATGATCTGCCCAAGCTGCTGGCCAATTCTTGGGGCCAGTTGGCGGTGATGACCGAGGTGACGCTGAAGGTCCTGCCCCGGCCCCAGACGGTGCAGACCGTGGTCCTATCCGGCCTCAATGAGCGCCAAGCCTGTTTGGTCATGGGTCAGGCCCTAGGCTCGCAAGCTGATGTGGCCGCTGCCGCCCATCTGCCAGCCGAGATCAATGGCGGGCTGTCCCTCACCGCCCTGCGCCTCGAAGGGTTCGAGCCGTCGGTCAAGGCGCGGGTGCAGATGGTGCTGGAGCAGTTCGGGACCACCGCGCCTTGTGATGTCTTGCCCACCGAGGCCAGCGCCCTTCTGTGGGAACAGGTTCAGCATCTGACGCCCTTGCAAGGCGAGGGGGCGCTCTGGCGGATCAATGTGCCGCCGATGTCGGGGTCTGAGGTGATCGAGCAGCTTAAGCCCTATGGTGCCCGCTGCCTCTTGGACTGGGCCGGGGGTCTGGTCTGGGCCCTGCTGCCGACGACGGATGGGGGGCAAGCGGTGCGCGCTGTGGCCAGCACGCTCGGCGGCCATGCCATGCTGATCCGCGCGCCAGAGGCCCTGCGCCTATCGGTCCCCACCCAGCACCCGCTCGCCCCCGGCGTTGCGGCCCTGACCCAGCGCGTCAAGGACGGGTTCGATCCTGCGGCCATTCTCGATCCCGAGAGGTTCGTCTAAGCCCATGCGCACCAATTTCACCCCTGAACAGCGCCGCGATCCGGCCATGGCCGAGTCCGAAGCGGTGATCCGCGCTTGCGTCCATTGCGGCTTTTGCACCGCCACCTGCCCGACCTATGTGCTGCTGGGCGACGAGCTGGATTCCCCGCGCGGGCGCATCTATCTGATGAAGGAGATGCTGGAAAATCAGCAAGAGCCGACCGCCGAAGTGGTCAAACATATTGATCGCTGCCTGTCCTGCATGTCGTGCCTGACCACCTGTCCGTCCGGCGTCCACTATGGTCATCTGGTCGACCATGCCCGCACCTATATCGAGGCCAACTATCGCCGCCCCCTTCTGGACCGCTTGACCCGGCGGGTGCTGGCGGCGGTGCTGCCCTATCCGGCGCGGTTTCGGTTCGCCATCGGCTTGGCAAGGCTGGCGCGGCCTTTCTCGCCAATCCTGCGGTCTTTCAAGGCCTTGCAGTCGGTCAGCGCTATGCTGGCTCTGGCCCCTACCAAACCCGCCAAAGGCCTACCGACCAAGGGGGCTGCGGCTGAAGGCGCGTGCCTTGGCCGTGTGGCGATGCTGGGCGGCTGCGCCGAGCCGGTCCTGCGCCCCGAAATTGGCCGCGCCGCTGCCAGCCTGATCAGCCGGATGGGCTATGAGGTTGTTGTGCCGCCCAGTGCGGGCTGCTGTGGGGCTCTAGTCCACCATCTCGGCCAAGAGGAAGCGGCTCTGGCCGCTGCGCGGCGCAACGTCGATGCGTGGATGGCTGAGATCGAGGGCGCAGGCCTAGAGGCGATCATCGTTACGGCCTCTGGCTGCGGCACCATGATCAAGGACTATGGCTTCATGCTGCGCTCTGACCCAGCCTATGGGGCCAAGGCCGAGCAGGTCTCCCGTCTGGCCATGGATATTAGCGAATTTGTCGCCGCCAAGGGTCTGCCAACGGTGACGCGCCCCTTAGGCCTGATCGTGGCCTATCAGTCGGCCTGCTCGCTGCAACATGGCCAAAAAGTCACCCGCGCGCCGCAAGACCTACTGACAGCGGCGGGATATCAGGTCCGGCAACCGGCGGAGGCGCACCTGTGCTGTGGCTCAGCGGGGACCTACAACATCCTCCAGCCAGTGATCGCCGCGCAGCTCGGTGACCGCAAGGTCGCCAACCTAACCAAGCTCTCAGCCGACGTGATCGCGACGGGCAATATTGGCTGCGCGACCCAGATCGCCGCGCGGACGGGCACGCCGGTCCTCCACACGGTCCAACTGCTCGACTGGGCAACGGGCGGCGCAGTGCCTGAACCCTTTGCGTCACGGTCCTAAGCCAAAGGGTGAAGGCGGTGGGGTAGGAAAGAAAACTAGGCCCCCTACGTCGCTTCGCGCCACTTCCCCCAGAGGGGGAAGATTTAAGGCTCTTAGATCTTCCCCCTCCGGGGGAAGTACCGGCGAAGCCGGGGTAGGGGGTCTTGTATACGCCCTTAGCGCACCACCACGCCGCCCTTCATGACATGGCTCACCCGTTCGAGCACCGTAATGTCCTTGAGCGGATCGCCCTTAACCGCAATCAGGTCGCCAAAGTGGCCGGGCATGACCGACCCCAAATCGCCAGAGCGCTGCATCAGGTCGGCGGCGACGGTGGTTGCGGACTGGATGGCCTGCATCGGGCTCATGCCATAGCGGACCATATAGGCTAACTGTTGGGCATTATCACCGTGGGGATAGACCCCCGCATCGGTACCGTAGGCGATCTTGACCCCTGCCTTGACGGCCTTGGTAAAGCCTTCGCGTTGGAGGTCGGTGGTGTCGCGGTTCTTGCGCAGGATCTCTTCGGGCCAGTGATCGCGAGCGCCGATCTCATTGATATAGTCACCATTATAGATGTCCATGACCAGCCAAGCCCCCTTGGCCTTGGCCAGAGCAATGGCCTCATCATCAATTAGGCTGGCATGTTCAATCGAGCGCACGCCTGCGCGCAGGGCGATCTTGATGCCTTCAGCGCCGTGGGCGTGGGCGATGGCATAGCTGTTGTTGCGGCGGGCCTCATCGACGGCGGCGCGAACCTCGTCTTCGGTCAGTTCAGGAGCGCCCGGTTCTGTGCCCGCCGCCAGAACGGCCCCGGTCGCGATCAGCTTGAGGAAGTTGACCCGGTGTTGAAACAGATAACGGGCCTTGACGGTCATCTCGGCCGGACCGCTGACCACGCCGACGCGCATGTCGGATGGAACGGTCACATCCGCAGCCATGCCGGTGACCTCGCCACCGCCGCCGGGCACGGTCAGATAGGCACCCGCCACCACCATGCGCGGTCCCTCGACCCAACCAGCGTCAATGGCATCGCGTAAGGCCACGTCGCCAAAGGCGCGGAAGGTGCCGACGTCCCGGACGCTGGTGAAGCCCGCATTGAGCGTCTGCTTGGCGTGTTTTGCACCGAGCAAGGCGATCTCCGCAGCACTGTGCAGCAAAGGCTCAGCGACATTGCTCGACTGTTCGGTATCGACCAGATGGGTGTGCATATCGATCAGCCCCGGCAGGACCGTATAGGCCGACCAGTCGGTGACAATCGATCCCTTGGGAGGAGGGGCAAAGGGGCCGACGGCTGCGATCCGGCCGTCCTCGATAAAAAGCAACTGGTCGCTTCGCACGGTTCCCGATGCTGGATCAACGAGCTTTCCTGCGCGGACATAGGTCGTTTGAGCAGAAGCGCTTGCCGCCGTCAGAATCGAACTAAATAATAGAAATAATAAAGAAACCCGAAAAGGTAGTTTTACCATGACAATCTCCGATATACGATCAACGAAAATTCGCCCATTCTGTGGTAATCAGTCAATTTTCTTCTTTTGACCTGTTTGAAATAGGAATTTTGACTGGTATTTTTATGACCTTCAACGTGCCAATTATTCATATTTGACGCACAGCTCTATTTTTGCTTGTTAGCACTCATTAAGTCTCTGTTAGCCTCAAGGTGAGAGATTCCACCTGTCCGATGTCGCCTCTAGGAGAGGGGAAAAACTCATGTCTACGTCTAGGTCATCTAGCTATCGTCGGTCAGGAAATGATCACTTTGAGCCGGATATTGACTCCGATCCCGCTGCCCAGCGGCGTCTACGTGGTCAACTCGAACAGATCGACTATACGGTATTTGCGGCCAATCGCGAGGTTATCTCTCGCACGCTTGGTTTTGCGGACGCGGAGAAATTCCAAAGGCTCGCCGCTGCAACGGCATTGGCTCGCGCGGCTTGGGTTGCAGAAGCCCTGAACCAAACTCAAGTGCCCTCGTCGCTTAATGCTGACCAAGTGGCGAAGCTAAAGAACCTGCGTAGTGCTTTTGAAGAACTGTCGGAATCCTATGAGGCCATGCGCCGGATGGTCGAGCGCGGATATCTGCCCTTCAAGCCTGCTGCGAACGGGTTCTTTAAGGCCTAGGGTAGACCTAGCTATTTAAGACGACATTGCTTTCGACCGGTACTTCAGGGAAATTCAGGCTCTGCTCAAAATCCATGAATACGTCGGTCAGTTCCTCTGGCGTGATGATCGGTGGTCGGCCAGCGGGGAATTTGTAGCGCCAGAAGCTAATCACGTGGTCAACCGCGCCCAGACGTTCGCCGAGCTGTGCAAATAGTTCGGGGGCAGTAATCAAGAAATCTCTGAAATCACCGGGTTTGCCCTCTTTCGTCATGCGACTATAGGACTGGTCGTAGACAGCGATTGTGCTCTTTACGCTCTGCGACGCGGCGATGATTTTTTTGCGCAGATTGACCCGTGCACTGGCAAGGTAGATGCGAGTTTCTTCATCGCTGTGGCCGCGCGCTTGAACCTTTTCGATCTGGTTCAAGATTTCGGGTATCTTGGGGAGCATATCTACCAATTGCCATTTATAGTAGATAAAAGCCTTCCAGCAGAAAATGCCTTCTTGGAACTGCATCCGGTCCATTTGCATGGTCATGCGTAGGGGGTCTAGGTCGCTGTCTGCGGAGTTGGCGAGCAGTTTGCGGGCCAAGGTACCGGCATAGGCCACATTGCCGTCTTCACCCACCGACATGCGGACCAGAGCCTCAATTTCCTTCTGCGCAAAGGCGAACATCCGGGCCGTATCGGCGTCAGAAATTTCGAAATAGCAGCGGGCTGGTTTGATGCCTTGGCGGGCGAGCTGTTCGCGAATGAGGAACGGGTCGAGGGACGGGGATTCGTCCAGCAACTGCAGCACGGCCAAGTCTGCCCGCAGGTCTTGGACCCGGGTGTTCAGCGTGTTGCAGAGAATTTCTTTAAAATTGTTCTGCCCAATAAAGGCATATTGCCCGCCCATGCGCAGGTCGCTGACCTCGATGGGGAGAATGATTTTGGTCGCCGAGTTGCGCGCATAGGGAAAGGCGTCCATCTCGTTCGACCGCAGCCTGTGCTTGGTGATGATGGAGCGATTAAGGGCGGCATTCTGAAAGAGTGGAAACCGCGTATATTCTTCCGTCTGACCCGAGCGAATTTGAACGGCTCGAAGATTGAGCACCCGTGCAGACGAGGCGCTGGTCTCAAGTTGAGCCAAGTTGCGGACGGTACGGTCGTTCATTTGTCCACTCAGTGGTGCTTTGACTTCGACAGGGGCTGGTACGCCGGAGGGGTCTATACCCTTCGACACCTTAACCATAACGGTATTTATGATTCACTAAATTTAGTACGTCTATATCGAGCCCCTAAAAGACGGTTCCGGCCTTCATCACGAATGAGACCGATTCCATCGCCTTGATGTTGACGGTCGGGTCGCTGTTGACGGCGATAATATCGGCTGACTTGCCCGCAGAGATCGCGCCAATTTCGGTTCCAAGGTCGCCCAAGGTCTTGGTTGACACAGTGGTTGCCGCCTGGATCGCCTGCATCGGCGTCATGCCCCATTCCACCATCTTGGCAAATTGACGGCCATTGTCGCCGTGGGGATAGACACCAGCATCTGTGCCAAACACCATGGTCACACCGGCCTTGACCGCGGCCTGAAAGGTCTGGCGCTGCTTGAGGCCGATCATCCGTTCCTTTTCCAAGGACTCCGGCAAGATGCCGACCTTCTCGCCTTCGCCGAGGATGTAGTCGTCATTGTAAATATCCATCGAAAAGGCCGTGCCGTGGGCCTTGGCCAGGGCAAAGGCTTCGTCGTCGGCAAGGCTGGCATGTTCGATCGTGTCGACCCCGGCGCGGATCGCGTCCTTGATGCCACTCGCCCCGTGGGCATGGGCGGCGACCTTGAGGCCAAGCATGTGGGCCTCTGAGACCAGAGCCGTCATTTCTTCGAGCGTATATTGCTGGCCGCCGACCGTATCGCCCTTGGAAAAGACGCCGCCGGTGGCGCAGAACTTGATCGATTTGGCTCCATATTTGTGAACCTTGCGGACCATGGCGCGGATCGCATCAGGTCCATCGGCAACCGCCTCACCGACGATATTGTAGGTGTGAGGTAGGAGATTGTCGTCGCAATGGCCGCCGGTGGCCCCAATGGCTGGGCCACTTGGGATGATCCGGGGGCCAGGAACCTCGCCGCTCTCGATTGCGTCAGCCAAGGCGACGTCGGTGAAGCCGCCCGCCCCGACATTGCGAATGGTGGTGAAACCTGCGTGAAGGGTGATGGCCGCATTGGCCACGCCACTGATGGCCTCGGTCACCGGCGTCACGGCCAAGGCGCGATAGCCGTGCATGTCCGCCCGCGAGGTTATGTGGACATGCATATCGATCAGGCCGGGCAGGATGGTCTTGGTCCCCAGATCAATGCGCTTGGCCCCCTTAGGCGCGGCAAGGCTGGTCTTGGTGCCGACGGCCTTGATCTTGCCGTTCTCGATGACCACAGCCGGATTGTCCACCACGCGTCCTGCGACCGTGTCCACCATATGGGCGGCGGTCAGATAGGTGGTTTCCGCACCCGCGCTCGTAGCAAGGCATAGGCCCAGCAAGCTTGAGGTGAGGGCGGTGGTGATGATGGCCAAGCGGGTCATGTAGGGCTCCTATGATCATCAAACCCTACCGCGCTTCGGGATAGCGCGCATACCCCCCCTCGATAACGGGCCCCAGATATTAGCACTCACGGGTGCTGGTCTGTGCGTCTCATGCGCCTTGAACCCAAAGATTGCCTAGTCTATGCCCACCTCAACTCGGGCCATGCGGTCCTGGAAGAGACGCTCTTGCCGGATTACCGCAAGAGTATGGGAGCTTGGCCTATGGACCATTCCTTTTGGATATCCACCTTTGTGGTCGCCTTGGCCGAGATCGGGGACAAGACCCAACTGCTCGCGATCCTGTTGGCGGCTCGGTTTAAACGGCCCGTTCCGATTATCTTGGGCATTCTGGTCGCCACCCTTGCCAATCATGGCCTAGCGGCAACCCTTGGCTATTTCGTTTCGGGAATCTTGGCCGCTAAGTGGTTTGGCTATGTGGTCGGGGCATCGTTCTTGGTCATGGGCGCTTGGATCTTGGTGCCGGACAAGGCGGAAGAGTTAGACGCAAAGCCTCCGAAATTTGGCATTTTCGCCACGACAGCCATCGCCTTCTTCCTCGTCGAAAATGGCGATAAGACCCAGATCGCCACAGTTGCCTTGGCCGCCAAATATCATGACATATTCTGGGTCGCGGCGGGCACTACGACAGGTATGATGTTGGCTAATGTGCCAGCGGTTCTGTTGGGCGAGGCCGCGACCAAGGTTGCACCCATGGCGGTTGTGCGCATGGCAGCGGCGGGCCTTTTCGCCGCGATTGGGGTCTGGACCCTGCTTCAGACCTCCGGACTTTTGGGATAGGCCATGGCTGAAGCCTTTAACGACAAGGTGTTATCCGCCGATCGCGCCGCCCGCTATGGCGAGGTGGCGCAAGAGATTGCGGCGGTCCTAGACGGCGAGACCAATCTCACGGCGCGGATGGCAACCGTTGCCTCAATGCTGGCCAACAGTTTCGAGGCCTATTTCTGGACCGGGTTCTATTGCGTTGATCCTACCAAGCCGCATGAGTTGGTCGTCGGGCCCTATCAGGGCACCCTCGGCTGCCTTCGCATTGCCTTTGGCCGGGGTGTCTGCGGAACGGCAGCTCAGTCGGGCAAGACCCAGTTGGTCAAGGATGTGCACGCTTTTCCGGGGCACATTGCCTGTGACGGTCGGTCTCAGAGCGAAATTGTCGTGCCGGTCTTTGATGCTTCAGGCCAATTGATCGCGGTCTTTGATGTCGATTCCGACCAGCCCGCCGCCTTTGATGAGATCGATCAGGCTTGGCTTGAGAAGATCCTGAAGGACACATTCAGCGACGCGAACTAGTTGCCTTCGCGCAGACTTAACCTAGGGAAAGGTCTAGACAGGGCGCGATCCTAGAGGTCTGATCCGCCCATGACCCAGATCAAAACGCCATCGCGCCCGCTCACCCGCCTGCTTGTCGCCAATCGCGGCGAGATCGCCATACGCGTCCTTCGCGCCGCCGCAGACCTTGGCATGGCCACGGTCGCGGTCTTTTCCGAGGATGACGCGACCTCTTTGCACATCAAGCAGGCCGATATTGCCGTACCGCTCAAGGGCGTGGGGGCAGGGGCCTATCTGGATGGCGCGGCGATCATTGCCGTGGCCAAGTCGCAGGGCTGTGATGGCATCCATCCGGGCTACGGGTTCCTCAGTGAAAATGCCGCCTTTGCAGCGGCCTGCGCCGAGGCTGGTCTGGTCTTTGTCGGCCCGAGCCCTGAGATGCTGGCCCTCTTTGGCGATAAGGGTTCGGCGCGCGATCTGGCCGCGCGTCGGGGCGTGCCCTTGCTGGCCGGGCTCAATCGGGCCGTGTCACTGGACGAGGCCAAAACCTTCTTTGCGGGGCAGGGTGCAAGCGGGGCCATGATGATCAAGGCGCTGGCAGGCGGCGGCGGACGGGGCATGCGGGTCATCACCGAGGCCGACCAGATCGAAGCGGCCTTTGAGCGCTGCGCCTCCGAGGCCAAGGCGGCCTTTGGCGATGGCGGGCTCTATGTCGAACGCCTGATCCGCCGGGCTCGCCATGTGGAAATCCAAATCATTGGCGACGGGGACGTGGTTCTGGCCCTTGGTGAGCGCGAATGTACGCTCCAGCGCCAGCACCAAAAGCTGATCGAGGTCGCGCCCAGCCCCAGCTTGACGCCTGCTTTGCGCCAACGTCTGGTCGATGCGGCCCTCAGCATGGCCAAGGCCTGCGCCTATCGCAGTCTGGGCACCTTCGAGTTTTTGGTCGATGCCGATGCGGATCCAGACGGTGAGGGTGCCTTCGCCTTCATCGAGGCCAATCCACGTCTGCAGGTCGAGCATACGGTCACCGAGGCCGTCACCGGCCTTGATCTGGTCGCCCTGCAACTGGGTGTCGCCGGGGGACAGAGCCTCGCCAATCTGGGCCTGACGCCTGACAGCGTGCCCGCACCGCGCGGCTATGCCATCCAGCTTCGGGTCAATATGGAGACCATGGATGCCCAGGGTCACGCCCGCCCGTCGAGCGGCACCTTGAGTCTGTTTGAGCCGCCCAGCGGTCCTGGCGTGCGGGTGGACAGTTTCGGATATGCCGGTTTCAGGCCCAGCCCCCACTTTGACAGCCTGTTGGCCAAGGTCATTGTCTCGTCGGCAAGCCCGCAATTTGACAGCGCTATTGCCGCAGCATCGCGCGCGCTGGCTCAGTTCCGCCTTGAGGGCGTGGCCAGTAATATCAGCTTCCTTCAGAGTCTTCTTAAGCGGCCTGAATTGCAGTCTAATCAAATCTATACGCGATTTATCGAAGACCATGCTTCAAGCCTGTTGACCGATCAAACCAGCGCGCCAAGCGCGCAATATTTCGCCGCAACGGCTACGGCGGCGGCCAACAGCGCCAGTCTGGCGTCTGGTCCAGAGGGCAGCCTGCCCCTGAGTGCGCCCATGTCCGGCAAGCTGGTCGGAACCGATGTCGCCGTCGGTGATCTGGTCCGCGAGGGTCAGCAGGTCGCGGTGCTGGAATCGATGAAGATGGAGCATGTCATCCTCGCCGACCGCAGCGGCTATGTCCGCGCCATCGGCCCAGCGGCAGGCGACACAGTCTTCGAAGCCGACGCCATGATGTTCATCGAACCGGCTGAGGTCGGTGCGGCAGTCACAGAGATCGAGACGGTGGTTGATCTGGACCATATCCGGCCCGACCTTGCCACCGTCATTGAAAGCCATTCTTACGGACTGGACGAGAACCGACCTGAGGCGGTCGCACGTCGTCATGGCCGCAATCAGCGCATGGTGCGCGAGAACATCGCCGATCTCTGCGACGAGGGCAGCTTCATTGAATATGGCGCTCTGGCCGTGGCCGCGCAGCGCCGCCGCCGCTCGCTCGATGATCTGGTGCGCAATACCCCCGCCGACGGCATGATCACCGGCATTGGCTCGGTCAATGGCGCTCACTTTAGCGAGGACAAGGCCCGCACCGCTGTGCTCGCCTATGACTTTACGGTTCTGGCAGGCACCCAAGGCCATATGAACCACAGAAAGACTGATCGTCTTCTGGGCATCATCGAGGAATGGAAAATCCCTACCGTGCTGTTTGCAGAAGGCGGCGGCGGGCGTCCGGGGGATGTCGATTCCATCGGGGTGGCGGGTCTGGATGTGCCGAGCTTCCTGTCGATGGCCAAGCTGAGCGGTCAGGCGCCTCTGGTCGGCATTGTCTCGGGGCGCTGTTTCGCCGGTAATGCCGCACTGCTCGGCTGCACCGATGTGATCATCGCCACCCAAGACTCCAATATCGGCATGGGCGGCCCGGCCATGATCGAGGGCGGCGGTCTGGGTGTCTATCGACCAGAAGATATCGGCCCCATCGATGTTCAGACCAAGAATGGCGTGGTCGATGTCGCTGTCGCTGATGAGGCTGAGGCGGTCGATGTCGCCAAGCGCTATCTGTCCTATTTCCAAGGGGCCTTGGCCGACTGGACCTGCGCCGACCAGCGTCTGCTGCGTCAGGCCATCCCGGAAAATCGCCTTCGGGCCTATGAGGTGCGCAAGGTCATTGAGACCCTGGCTGACACGGGTTCAGTTCTGGAGCTTCGGGCCGGGTTTGGTCTGGGCATGGTCACCTGCCTGGTCCGCATTGAGGGCCGCGCCTTTGGCCTGATGGCCAATAATCCGCACCATCTTGGCGGGGCCATTGATGCCGATGCCGCCGATAAGGCCGCGCGCTTCATGCAGCTTTGCGAGGCCTATGGCCTGCCGATCCTGTCGCTGTGCGATACGCCGGGCTTTATGGTTGGGCCGGATGTCGAAAAGACCGCCCAAGTGCGCCATGTCAGTCGCATGTTCGTTACCGCCGCCAGCTTGACCGTGCCCTTCTTTGCCGTGGTCCTGCGCAAGGGCTATGGCCTCGGCGCCCAGTCGATGACGGGGGGCAGCTTCCATGCTCCGGTCTTCAATATCAGTTGGCCGACCGGAGAGTTTGGCGGCATGGGCCTAGAGGGTGCCGTTCGCCTCGGTTTCAAGAAAGAGCTAGAGGCCATCGCCGATCCCGAAGCCCGCGAGGCCGAATTCCGCAAGCGCGTCGACCGCTCCTACGCCATCGGCAAGGCCGTCAACATGGCCGCCCATCTCGAGATCGACGCCGTCATCGACCCGATGGAAACCCGCCGCTGGGTCATCCGAGGCGTCAAGTCGGTGCCGCCGCGCGACGATAGGGGCCATAGCCGCAAGCGCTTCATTGATGCATGGTAAGGGATGACTGACTCCCCAAAGCCGTCCACGTCCCCAGTCGCCCTCATCCCGCGCACCGTCATCGCGCTGGGGGTGGTGAGCTTTTTTATGGATGTTTCGTCCGAGATTGTTCACGGGCTCTTGCCGGTCTTTATGACCACGACCTTGGGCCTGAGCGTGGCCATGGTCGGTTTGATCGACGGAGTGGCGGAATCGACGGCGGCCATTACCAAGGTCTTTTCCGGTTATATTTCTGATCGAATTGGTCTTCGTAAGCCTCTGATCCTGTTCGGCTATGGGCTCAGTGCCCTGACCAAGCCGCTCTTTGCCTTGGCCAGTGGCGCAGGGCTGATCCTCGGTGCCCGATTTGCGGATCGGATGGGTAAGGGGATGAGGGGGGCACCGCGTGATGCCCTGATCACCGATGTGACGCCCCCGGAGGTTCGCGGCCGCGCCTTTGGTCTGCGCCAGGCCATGGACACAGCAGGGGCCTTTACTGGCCCGCTCTTGGCGCTCGGTTTGATGGCCCTGTTTGCGGGCAATATGAGGGCGGTCTTTTGGGTCGCAGTCATACCCGGCGCTCTGGCTGTGGTTTGTGTCCTGTTTGGCGTCGAGGATCGCGGTACCGGGGTAAAGGACCAGGCGGCTCGAGTGGCCAAGGCCCTGCCCATTCGCTTGGCCGATATTGGACGGTTCAGCTCGGCCTATTGGGGTGTGGCGCTGTTGGGTGTGGTCTTTACCCTGGCAAGGTTCAGTGAGGGGTTCTTGGTGCTCAAGGCCCATGCCGATGGCTTGCCCCTGCTGCTGACGCCGCTGGTGCTGGTGGCCATGAACATCGTCTTTGCGGCGGGGGCCTATCCGGCTGGAGCCCTGTCGGATCGGATGAGGCCTGAGGGGCTGTTGATCGCCGGTTTGGCAGCGCTCGTCGCGGCGGATGTCGCCTTGAGCCTTGGCCACGGTCTGGTCGCCACCTTCGTCGGTATTGGCCTCTGGGGCGTGCATCTGGCCCTGACCCAAGGGCTACTGAGCAAGCTGGTCGCCGATCATGCGCCCGATGACCTGCGCGGCTCTGCCTTTGGTCTGTTCAACCTGCTGTCAGGGGTGGCCCTGTTGGTCGCGAGCCTGATCGCCGGTCTGGTCTGGGACCGCTATGGTGCCCCCGCCACCTTCATCACAGGTGGCGGGTTTGCGGTATTGGCGGCGGTTTTGGTTCTCATGCAACGCAAGATATCTGCCCCTCAAGTGCCTTAATTTTTGAATGAATTGACGGTTTTGTTAACGCCAATTTCGAACGGTGTGGCGTCGCTCCAAAACCGTTTGGCAAAGCGGCTGCTATCGACGTGATAGGGCCGGTCGGTCTGAAACCTCATCTCCTTAAATTCGCGCAGGAAGGGGACGAAGAGGCTCAGCAGCCCGAACAGGATCGGCGGCATGACGCTCAGTTTCAAGGGTACGCCCAACCCATCGGCGCCGATCTGGAGGATTTGGCGGAAGGTTCCGGTCGGGGCGCAGGGTACATGCCAAGCCTGACCATAGGCGTCTTCAGGCGCGTCGAGCAGGGTGATGGTCGCCCGCGCCACATCGGGCACATAGGCCATGTCATGGGGTAGGTCCGCCTGACCGAGCAGCGTGGCGGCCTTACCGTTGGCGAGGGCTCTCAGTCCCGTATCCCCCAAGATCGATTGACCGACTCCCGGACCGTAGAAATCAGACGCCCGAACCGCGACGCAGCGCACGCGGCCTTGGCTATGGGCCTGTTGCCAAAGACGCGTGATCTCCGCGCGAGCCCGGGGCTTGTTGCCAAAATTGGTGAGGGGCATGTCCTCGGTCAGGGGTTGGGTCTGGGGGCCATACATATAAAGATTATCGACCATCACGAACCGCGCGCCGGACGCTTCGCAGCCCGCCAGAAGGTTCGTCATGATCTTTGGCCAGTCGCGGGTCCATCCGGCGCTGACATAGGGTAGGCCAATAGCGCAGATCACAGCGCTGGCCCCTGCCGTGGCGCGCTTGACGTCCTCGGCATTGGTGGCATCGCAGGAGACGAAACTGGCGAGGGCGGGCAGGTCTGCTGGCTTGGAACGCTGGGCGATGGTTACCGCCCGGCCTGCCGCCGTCATCTGCTCCATGATCGACCGCCCAACAGGGCCCAAACCGAAAATCACTATGGTCTCACTCATCACCTGCTCCTTTGAGGTTGTGGGGGAAGGATGGCGGGTGATTGAACATTTGTGAAATGCATGGTTAGTCTAATAACTATGCATGAAATGAATTTAAAATCGGTCGATCTGAACCTACTGACGGCGTTGGGGGCCCTGCTGCGCCATCGCCATGTGACCAAGGCGGCCGATGAGGTGGGGCTGAGTCAACCGGCCATGAGCCGGGCCCTGATGCGTCTGCGCCATCTTTTTGGCGATCCCCTGCTGGTGCGAGGGGTGGGCGGTCTGATCCTGACGGCGAGGGCGGAGGCCTTGGCCCCGCGCCTGACCCTGCTGCTCAACGAGATCAAGGCCCTGTTGGTCGAGGCCCCCTTTGACCCGGCCAAGGCGCGCAGGACGGTGACGGTGGTCGGGACCGATAGCCATGCTGTGACCCTGATCCCGCCGGTTCTGGCCCGCATCCGCCGCGAAGCCCCCGGCATTGATCTGGTGTTTAAGGGCTTTACCCCCGATGTGTCCCAGAGGGTTCAGCGCGGCGAGGTCGATATGGTCTTTTCGGTCGCCAATCAGCCCCTACGCGCCGGGGCGGCGAGCGAGCCCCTGCGCAAGGATTGTCTGGCTCTGGTCATGCGACGCGGCCATCCCCTATCGCAAACACCCTTTACCATTGAGGACTATGGACGGTGTGAGCATGTCCTCGTTTCGATCCTCGATGATGGGGCCAGCGAGATTGACGCCATCCTCGCGGCTTCAGGCGTGGAGCGCCGCATCGCTCTGACCACACCGCACTTTATGGGCGCGCTGGCCGCCATTGCGGGCACAGACATGGTCATGACCCTGTCGCGGTCGGTGGCTGAGCGCTATCGCCAGACCTTCGATCTGGTCCTGCGCGAGCCACCCTTTGGAAACCGGGCCTATGAACAGACTATGGTCTGGTCCGCCGCGCGCGGTTCTGATCCCCTGATGCAATGGGTGCGAGGCCTGATGCGCGAGGAGGCCGCGGCGCAGGCGGCGGCAGAGGTCCCCGTTGAGGCCCTTTTCCCGTGATCCGCCGGCACCTTTTCGTGTACAAGGCCCGCCAAAGCGGGGGCGGTTGGCGTTCCCGAACGGACCCCGCCCCTTGAGCAGCGCGCCCTATCCCTCGCATCGCCTGTCGGTCGCGCCGATGATGGACTGGACAGACCGGCATTGCCGGGTGCTGCACCGGACGCTGTCGCGGCGCGTGCTGCTCTATAGCGAGATGGTGACGACGGGCGCGGTGCTGCACGGTGATCTGGACCGGTTGCTGGGCTATGATGCGGTCGAGCATCCCGTCGCCCTGCAGCTTGGCGGCTCGGACCCTGCGGATCTGGCAGCCTCGGCCAAGATCGGGGCGGACTGGGGCTATGACGAGATCAATCTCAATGTCGGCTGCCCTTCAGACCGGGTCCAGAGCGGGCGGTTCGGGGCCTGTCTGATGCGCGAGCCGCAGTTGGTTGCCGACTGTATGGCCGCGATGGCTGAGGCGGTGGATGTGCCCGTGACCGTCAAATGCCGCATCGGCGTTGATGAGCAGGATCCGACTGAGGCCCTGTTCGCTATGGTCGAGGGCTGCGCATCGGTCGGGGTCAAGACCTTCATCGTCCATGCCCGAAAGGCGTGGCTCAAGGGCCTGTCGCCGAAAGAAAACCGCGATATACCGCCGCTCGACTATCCGTTGGTTTGGCGTCTGAAGGCCGAGCGGCCCGATCTGACCATCATCATCAATGGCGGCATTGCCACGCTGGATGAGGCCCTTGGTCATCTCGACCATGTCGATGGGGTGATGATGGGCCGCGCGGCCTATCATGATGCCGGACAACTCGGTCAGGTCGATCGCCGTATCTTTGGCGAGGCTGTCGTCGATCTCGATGCGGCTGATGGGGTGCGGGCCTATTTGCCCTATGTGGAGGCCCAACTAGAGACCGGCGTGCCGCTGGCCCACATGACCCGCCACATGCTCGGCCTGTTCCATGGCCGCAAGGGCGCGCGGACCTGGCGTCGGGTCTTGACGGTTGAGGGATCGAAGGCTGGGGCCGGTATGGAGGTGATTTTGGACGCGTTGGAGGCGATGGAGGGGAAATAACGCTCCCCCTTCTCCCTATTCCCCGCGCAGGCGGGGACCCAGACACATACACACAGACGGGAAGCGGCCATTTGGAGTCCAGCGTTCGCAGGGAACGCGGCGTAGAAGGTGGGCGTAATCCCCCTCACCCAACCCTCTCCCCCAGGGGGGCGAGGGTTAGAACCGATAAGCCCTCTCCCTGTGGGAGAGGGTTGGGTGAGGGCCTTGTTTGTTTTCAACCTTCCGCGTTCCCCGCCTTCGCGGGGAGAACGGATTGGGGGATGCAAACACGACCCCCTTCGGCCCTTCGGGCTACTTCCCCCAGAGGGGGAAGATTTAAGCGCTGATGATCTTCCCCCTCTGGGGGAAGTACCGGCGAAGCCGGGGTAGGGGGCCTTGCTCTGCCACCCATACCGATCAATCGGACCTAAGCCAGGCCGAGCTTTTCGGGGCTGATCTTGGACTTGCGAGCGGGAAGGTCGGCCATGATCGCCGTGCGAGCTTCCTCTTCCAAACGACCCCAGCCGCCGATTTCGGAGAGGGTGCGAAAACAGCCCAAACACAGGCCGCTGGCACCATCGACGATGCAGACCTTGATGCAGGGCGTGGTGATGGGGCGAGGTGGCTTGTTCATAGACCTGATCTTGCCCATTTGGCCTCGCCGATCAAGCCGTAACCGATCAGGCAGGCCCCACCCTATTAGGCAGGCAGGGCGTAGGCGACCATGGCACTGGCGCAGGGCTTGTCAGGCCCTTCGGTGTGAAGGTGCACCTCAGCGGTGGCGATCCGGCGTCCAAGCTTGAGCAAACGCACATCCGCCGTCAGGGGACCCGGCTTGGCGGGGCGTAGAAAGTGCATGGTCAGCGAGGTGGTGACGGCCATCGGCTGCTCGCCAATATGGGCCAAGACCATGGCATAGACCGCCGTATCGGCCACACTCATCATCGTCGGACCAGAGATCACGCCGCCGGGCCGCAAGGTGCGCTCATTATAGGGAAGGATCAGCCGCGCCCGACCGGGCTCGACCTCTATGACCTCGGCAATGGCCGCGTCGGTGGTCAGGGGAAAGGCGCGCCTCAGGAACGCATTGAGCGCGTCGGCATCGAGTTTGAGAACATCGCTGGTCATCCTCCTTTGTAGGCATGCCCCAAAGCCAGATCAAGGCGGTCTCTGGGGGCTCTTGTGACACTGACCCCTAGGCAGGGCGGCGGCGGGAGGCTATGGGCAAGGGATGAGCACCAGCCCTTTTGATGACATCGCCGCCCTGATGGCCGACCTGCCCGGCCCCAACCTTGACGCTAGCGACCGAGCGGCTGAGCGAGAGGGGCGGTTGGTCAAACCGGTCGGCAGTCTGGGCCGCTTGGAAGAGATCATCGACTGGCTTGCGGCCTGGCGCGGTGTGACCCCGCCCACCGTCATGCGGCCCGTCATTGCCCTCTATGCTGGAGCCCATGGGGTAGCAGCCCGAGGCGTTTCGGCCTTTCGTCCATCCTTTAATCGCCAATCTTTGGAAATGATCGCTGCTGGCGGTGCCCCCATTAGCCAGATGGCATCGTTCCATGGAGCAGGCCTAGAGGTGTTTGATCTGGCCGTTGATCGGCCCGTGGCGGACACGGTCGAAAAGGCGGCGATGAGTGCGCGCGAATGTGCCGCGACCATGGCCTTTGGCATGGAGGCGCTGGCCAAACAGCCAGACCTGCTGATCCTTGGCGAGGTCGGGGCAGGCAATAGTACGGCCGCCGCCGCCATCGCCCACGCCCTCTATGGCGGCGAGGCGCAAGACTGGACCGGTCGGGGCGGGGGCATTGATGATGCCGCCTTGGCCCTGAAGGTTCAGACCGTCGAAGCCATCGTCGCCCGCGCCAAGGCCGAGGGGGCGGATAGCCCGCTCGAATTCTTGCGTCAGGTCGGAGGTCGGGAAATTGCGGCTGTGGCTGGGGCGATCCTTGCGGCGCGCGTCCAGAAGGTGCCGGTCTTGCTCGATGGCTATGGGGTCGGTGCTGCGGCTGCGGTTTTGCATGCCATGGACCCGACCGCCCTTGATCACTGTATGGCAGGCCATGTCAGCGCAGAACCGGGCCACCGCCTGTTGCTCGAAAAAATCGGCAAGGTCCCGCTGTTGGATCTGGGCCTATCGCAAGGGGCCGGGACGGGGGCTGCTGCGGCGCTGGGTCTGGTGAAGCTGGCCTGTGACGTCCATGCGGGCTGCGCCACGCAGGATTAGGGGCGTCTCGGCTCCTAGAAGGTCAGAAAACAAGGCCCTCACCCAACCCTCTCCCACAGGGAGAGGGCTAAGAACGAAAATGCCCTCGCCCCCTTGGGGGAGAGGGTTGGGTGAGGGGGGTAGCTCCAACTAAGCTCTTGCCTATTCCCGCATGCGGGGGCGAGGGGTGGGGGTAAACAAGACCCCCTTCGGCGCTACGCGCCACTTCCCCCAGAAGGGGGAAGATTTACCGTCCCTAGATCTTCCCCCTCTGGGGGAAGTACCGGCGAAGCCGGGGTAGGGGGTCCTGAACCCTAGCGTTCCAGAACCAGATCGCTGGTCGGTTTGGAGCAGCAGATCAGGATCATGCCCTGATCGATTTCGCGCTGACGAATACCGCCTGCGGGGGTCATCTCGACTGTGCCAGAGACCAGCTTACACTTGCAGGTGCCGCACATGCCCTTGGTACAGGACGATGGCAGGCGCATGCCCTCGGCCTTGGCAGCAGCGAGGATGAACCGGTCGGGCGCGACCTCGATGGTTCGGCGCGAGAGCTTGAACTCGACCTTGAAGCCATGGCCGGAGGTTGCCGCCTCTGGCTCAGCCTGATCGGCGCTTAGTTCGGCAAAGTCGAAGCTTTCGGAGTGATAGCGGGTCATGTCAAAGCCGCTGGCCTCCAGCATCGTCTTGACCGCCGCCATATAGGGGGCTGGGCCGCAGATATAGACCTCGCGCTCACGAAAATCGGGAACGATGGCTTCGAGTTTGGCCAGATCGATGCGGCCGCGAGGACCGGTCCAGACCTCGCCGTCACTATCGGCCTCGCAGATCGCCGTGACGGACAAACCCGGCGCGCTCTTGGCCATCAAGGCCAACTCGTCGCGGAAGATTAGGTCGGCGGGCGAGCGGGCGCTGTGGACAAAGGCGATGTCGGCGCAGCTTGCCAGATCGTGATGGCTACGGGTCATGGACATCAGGGGGGTGATGCCGCTGCCTGCGGACAGGAACAGATATTTACCGCCGGTCTTGGCCGTGCAGAAAAAGTCGCCCATCGGCCCCAAGGCCTTGATCGAGGCGCCGGGGACGAGGTTCGCGTGCAGCCAGGACGAGACAGGACCCTCGCCAATGCGCTTGACCGTGATCGACACCCGGTCCGGCCGCGTGGGCGACGACGACAGGGTGTAGCAGCGGTGGATCTCTTCGCCGCCGATGGTCAGCGAGAAGGTCATGAACTGACCGGGCTGATAGGCAAAACGGCGCGGCTCGGCGGCTTGGAAGATGAAGGTCTTGACGTCGTGGGTCTCAGCCCGCACGGCGCAGCAGACCAGCGTCTCGTCCTCATCAGGGTTCCAAAGCGGCGCGGGCTCGCTGGTGGTCAGGGTCATGCAACAGTCTCAAGATGGGCCGATAGGCGGCCCATGTACCACTGACAGAACTTCTCGACCAAGCCTTCGGTATAGGGCGAATAGGGGCCAGGCTCATAGGCGGGGCTGACCAGTCCCGATTGGGTGACCTCGACCAGATGGGCATCTTGCCTG
>Ga0214921_10003991_pt1 | contig 22161 bp, 13 predicted proteins | sample LL1505_MetaG_FD_177992 | JGI IMG/M metagenome (GOLD analysis project Ga0214921, IMG submission 177992) | Freshwater microbial communities from Lake Lanier, Atlanta, Georgia, United States - LL-1505 | ecosystem: Environmental > Aquatic > Freshwater > Lake | place: USA: Georgia | collected... | reverse complement strand
AAGATATTGGAAGCGTCCATCGCGCCCTCGGCGGCGCCGGCACCCACGATGGTGTGCAGCTCGTCGATAAAGAGGATGATGTTCTTGGCGCGCTTGATCTCGTCCATCACGGCCTTGATGCGCTCCTCGAATTGGCCGCGGTATTTGGTGCCGGCGACCATCAGGGCGAGGTCGAGGGTGACGACTTTTTTATCGATCAGGATCTCGGGGACGACGCCGTTGACGATCTCCTGTGCCAGGCCCTCAACGATGGCGGTCTTGCCCACGCCGGCCTCGCCGATGAGGACGGGGTTGTTCTTAGTGCGGCGGCAGAGGATCTGGATCACGCGCATGATCTCATTCTTGCGCCCCACCACGGGGTCGAGTTCGCCCTTGCGGGCCAACTCGGTGAGGTCGCGGCCAAAGGCTTTAAGGGCGGGCGTCTTGACCTCTTTCTTGCCGTCGTCGGAACGGGCCGGACCGGAGCCGGCCGAGGCTTCCTCAGCGCCGGCGTTTCCACGCGCGGGATTATCGCCGCCAGCGGCGCCCTCGCCGGAGCCCGCGCCCTCCTCGCCCCCGGAAAATTGGGGATCGAGTTCACGCAAAATCTCATTGCGGCTGCGCTCGATATCGATGTCGAGCGACTTCAGGACACGCGCCGCCACGCCCTCGCCCTCACGGAGCAGGCCGAGCAGGATGTGCTCGGTGCCGACGTAGGAATGGCTGAGGGCCTTGGCCTCTTTGCCGGCGAGGGCGAGGACCTTTTTAACGCGCGGGGTGTAGGGGATGGAGCCCTGATTCTTGGTCTCCTGGCCGGTGCCGACCTGCTTCTCGACGGCAGCGCGCACGGTTTCGAGGTCGAGGCCCATTTTCTGCAGCACTGACACCGCGACGCCTTGGCCGAGCTTGATCAAGCCCAGCAGCAAGTGCTCGGTGCCCACGTAATTGTGGTGAAAGCGATCCGCCTCTTTGCGGGCGAGCGCCAAAACCTGCTGGGCGCGCGGGGTGAAGTTGTTCATCGGTTCCATAAAGTTTTTTATTTTAGAGGGGTATGGGCTCGACCGCAAACTCAGTCATCCGGCCCGGGCGAAGGAGTTATTCTTTCGTATGAAGAGTGAAATCAGGCCGGGCCACGGCGGCAAATTCATTGCGGATTTTATCGGCACGGAGGGCATCGCGCTGAACCGAGTCGAGGTCGTGGCGGGCCGCGGCCTGAATGTGGCCGGGCTGGGCCTCGATAAGCAAACGGTCGGTGACGGCGCGGATGGGTTCGGGAAAGAGGCCGAGGTCGATGCCGAGACGAAGCAGAGACAGGAGGTTCATAGCCTCGCTGGAGCTAAGCTGGTGGCAATTTTGCAGGATGCCGTAGGCGCGGCCGATTTTATCGAAGAGTTTGGGGGCGTCGGCCTCGATGAGTTTTTCGCGGGCATTCAGCTCGTGCTCAATGATGGACTGGAGGACGCTGCCGAGGCGCTTGAGGATAGCGTCCTCGGATTCGCCCAGCGTGGTCTGATTGGAAATCTGGAAAATGCTACCGGAGGCGTCCGAGCCCTCGCCGAAGAGACCGCGCACGACCATGCCGAGTTGGTTTACCGCGCGGACGACCTTCTCCATCTGGCCGGAGATGACCAGGGCAGGCAGGTGCATCATGGCCGAGGCGCGCATGCCGGTGCCGAGGTTGGTCGGGCAAGCGGTGAGGTAGCCGAGCCCGGGATCGAAGGCATAGTCCAAGCGCTCCTCCAGCTCGGAATCGAGGGTATCGATCTGATTCCAAGCCTTCTTGAGCTGGAAGCCGGCGCGCAACACCTGCACGCGGAGGTGATCCTCCTCGTTGATCATCACCGAGACGGTCTGGTCGCGGTTAATCACGAGGCCGCCGCCGTGCTTCGAGCCGGAGAGCTCGCGGGAGATGAGGTGGCGCTCAACCAGGATCTGCTTCTGGAGATCGGTAAGCTCGGCGACGGGGACATTAACCGAGCGGCGCATGGCCGCGGTGGCGCCGAGGGCTTCGCGGCAACGGGCGAGCACCTCCTCGCGCTGGGCCTCGCGGCACCAGCCGGGGAAGGCGGCGCCGGCGAGGTTGCGCGCGAGCCGTATGCGCGTCATCAAGACAACAGCGCACTTAGAGCTCGCCGTGTCGGTGAGCTCGCTCGGGTTGGCTAAAAGGGCGGCGACAGTCATGGGCGGAATCAGCGGCGGGCGGCACCGGCCGGAGGGATGGCGGGAACGGGGTTAGCGGCAGCACGGCGGGCCTCCGCGAGTTCGTCGCGCAGGCGGGCGGCCTCCTCGTAGCGCTCGGCCTTCACGGCGTCGGCGAGACCGGCCTCGAGGCCGGCGACGCGCTCGATGAGCGAGCGACGCTCAAGGGCCTTGACGGGGACCTTACCGGCGTGGCGCACGCCCTTGTGCATGTTCTCCAACATAGGAGCCACCATGCCGGCGAAGGTGCGGTAACACTGCGGACAACCGAAGCGGCCGTGTTTCTTAAAATCGCCAGCCGAGAAGCCGCAGCCCGGACATTCGCCGCTGGAGCCCGCCGCGGCGGCCTCGGGTGCGAGCGAGGCCTTGACCAGTAGGTCAGCGAGCGAAAAGCCGCCCGGATCAGTCACGCCCTTGGCCTGGGCGCAGGCCTCGCACAGATCCACCTTGTGCATCTTGCTGTTGACGATCTGCGTGAGATGGACGGTCGCGGGCTTGCCGCAAAGGTCGCACTGGAGAGGACTGGCCATGCTGTTAAGATGAGGGTGATCGGGAAAAACTCGAACGCTACGTGACAAAAAGGTGGCGATGAAACCACGCAAGGTTTGCACGGCTTATGCCAGCGTTAATTGCGGCAGAACAAAACCCGTCCCGCCGCAGGGAGCCAATGCCGCGCCGGCGACGCGCCGTAGGCCTATGACTAGGGGACGGGAGCGCCAAGCCGTCGCGCCCGCGCGGAACGAGCCGGGACATTTCGTCCGCCCGGCTTCGCTCCGTAAACTCAAAGCCGAGTGCCTTCGACGAGCACGCGGCGGCGGAAGGCTTCAAGGATGCGGGCGGTGATCGCGCCGGGCTTGCCGTCGCCGATCACGCGGCCGTCGAGCTTGACCACCGGGATGACCTCGGCGGCGGTGCCGGTCAGGAAGCACTCATCCGCACACCACACATCGTAGCGGGTGAGATCGCCCTCGTGCATCGGGATGGAGAGCTCGGTCGCGATGTCGAAGATAACGTCGCGGGTGATGCCCTTGAGTGCCCCTTGGGAGGCAGCGGGGGTGATGATGACGCCCTTGCGCACGACGAAAAGGTTGTCGCCGGTGCACTCCGCGACGTAACCTTGGTCGTTCAGCATGATGGCCTCGAGGCAACCGGCCTGGCGGGCCTCGATCTTCGCGAGGATGTTGTTTAGGTAGTTGAGGGACTTTACGGTCGGAGGCAGCGCGGCCGGGCTGATACGGCGGGTGGCCACGGTGCAGATGTTCAGGCCGCTGGTGTAATGCTCGGCGGGATACAGCGCGATCTTCGCCGCGATGATGAAGATGGAAGGCCGGGGGCAGAGCCAGGGGGACAGCCCGAGGTCGCCCACGCCACGAGTCACAACCAGGCGGATGTAGCCGTCCAACAAGCTGTTCTGACGGCAAGTCTCCAGCGTAGCCTCCGCGATCTCGGCGCGCGACCAAGGCAGGTCGAGTAAGAGAGCCTTGGCGGACATCTCCAAGCGTTCCAAGTGCTCATCCAGGCGAAAAATATTACCTTGGTAGAGGCGGATGCCCTCGAACACGCCGTCACCGTAAAGGAGGCCGTGGTCGAAAACTGAGACTTTAGCGTCCGCCTGATCGACGAACTTCCCATCGAGATAGATCTTCATTCGGGTGCTATGTTTTGGGGTGACCGTAAAAAAGTCGAGAGCGCGCCTAAATTTCTGCTTGTAAAGGAACGGAGCGGGCACTGAATTATCTACTCTGCACTCCCCTATGACTACCTCCACCAAGCGCCTCCAAAAAGGCTTCACCCTCATCGAACTTCTGACGGTCATCGCGATCATCGGTATCCTTGCCGCGATCATCATCCCCACCGTGGGCAAGGTGCGCGACACCGCCGCCAAGTCGGTCGCCGCCAGCAACCTCCGCCAAATCGGCCAGGCTGCCCTCATCTACGCGTCCGACAACAAGGACCAACTGCCCAAGTGGACTGTCGTTGCAACTGGCGCCACCTTCGGCACCGCTAATGCTACTGCACTTGGTGAGACCGTGGACGGCTTCGCTGCTGCTCTCTCGGTAGGCGGCGGCTTGAATGATGCCACCATCTGGGTCGTTTCTAACGACAAGAACGGCACCACCACCACAGGCGCTTCCACTGTTTACACTCCCAACGGGACCAGCAAGGGTTTCACCACTGGCACTCCCCAATTCACCGATCTATCCCTCGCCTTCGGCGTGGTCCTCGGTCTAACCACGTCTGATTCCTCCACCACCCCGATCGCCTACACCCGTGGCATCACGGCTGCCACTGCTGGCACCTGGAGCGACACCCTCGGTGTTTACGGCAGCGATGGCGGTCACATCGTGTTCCTTGGCGGCAACGTCCAATACTACCGCAACCTCGGCACCAACGCTGCCACTGGCGAACTGATCGGCACCGATGGTAACAAGACCAACGACATCAAGAAGACCATCAAGGCCACCAAGAAGATTGTTGAAGAGACTCCCGCAGGCACCGGCGGCACCGCTGTTGCTGGCACCGGCGTCTAATCACGCATTTTCTACAAAAACCCAGCCTCGCAAGGGGCTGGGTTTTTTTGTGCCTGCCTTCTAGCCCGTGGGCTACGGAAACGCACGAGGCCGGTCGCGGCGCAGACGCCGCCGGGCGGCCTAAGGGGCAAGGGTTTAAATCTTTTTCACCCCGGATCTTACGGGGGAAAGCCAGCCATGTTTCAACCCGGGCACACGGTTGAGCACGGATCGCTCCGTTTTACCGGAGGTGATCGATGCGAGCGGTGGTTAAAAACCGATTCCGGTGGCCTAAAGGTTCAACAGGGCCGCGCGATCGGGGCAGGCGCAGGGAGCTCAAGGCCGTCCAAGATGGGAGGGGGATCATGCAGCGGTCAGGATCGCCTGCACTTTTTTTTCGAAATCTTTAATCTCAAATGGCTTTTGCAGGAAACCAGCCACGCCTTTCCCGGCGAAGCGGGTCATGACTTCTTGCCGGTTATAGCCACTGATCAGGATAACCCTTACGTCTGGCCGCAAGTGATGGATGCGGCGGAAGACTTCCTCACCATCGAGGTGCGGCATAGTGAGATCGAGCAGGACGAGCGCATATTTCTGCGGGTGGGCGGAGAACATATCCACCGCCTCGCGGCCATCGCAGGCTAGTTCCACGCTAAAGCCCATGTGCTCCAAAAGACAGGCGGTCAGCACCCGCACGCATTCCTCATCATCGGCGACGAGCACCGTCCCGCTGCCTCTCCAGTTCTTCACTTTAACAGGTTCCGCGGGAGGCGCAGGGCTTTCGCAGGAGCTCAGGCAGGGAAACAATAGGCGGAAGGTGGAGCCCTTACCTGCTTCGGAATAAACTTTAACCGCGCCCTTATGCCCACGAACGATGCCGAGCACCGCCGCCAAACCGAGACCGCGACCGATGAATTTGGTGCTAAAAAAGGGATCGAAAATGCGGGCCAGATCGTCTGGCAGCATGCCACTGCCGTTGTCACTGATCTCAATAAATACATAGTCGCCCTCTTTCAGGGTGTCACCGTTCGCCATACTCCGGAGGCAAGCGCAGTTGGCATGAGTGATGCCGGAGTCGATCGCGATGATGCCGTCGCGCTCGGCGATGGCCTCGGACGCGTTGGTAATGAGATTTATCAAGATTTGCCGAATCTGGGTGGCATCCGCCTCGACCGGTGGCAGGGGGTCGGTGAGTCGGAAACGCAAGACGCAGTGCTTGCCCATCGAGATCTCGAGAAGCCGGGTGGTATCACGAATGATCTGGTTGAGGTTGACGGGCTGAATGACGAAGCGCCCCCGGCCAGAATAAGCCAGCATCTGCTTACAAAGGTCGGCCGCACGGCGGGAGGACTGCTCGATTTGCTCAACCAATGCTAAGTTAGCCGCTTGATGCTCAAGACTGTTGCGGAGCAGGGAGGCATTGCCGAGCACGGCGGTGAGGATGTTATTGAAGTCGTGGGCAATACCGCCGGCGAGCACCCCCAGACTCTCGAGCTTGGCAGTGGCCGCGATTTTTTGATCCAGGCTCGCTCGATCGGCGGCAATTTTATGAGCGAGCGAGAGATCCTGAATCACTCCAAGGTAACCGTTAACGCCACCCCGGGTATCGCGCAGACACGTCACGGAAAGATTGGCAGGGAACCGAGCGCCGTCGCGGCGGATCAGGGTCCATTCATGGTGATCGGGCGCACCCGTCTGGCGGGCCTTGGCGATGAGTGTTTCAAATCCCGGCGAGACCGTCCGCCCTAGTTCGGTGGTCAGAGCGGCGGCGCGAGTGGCCAACTCCGCCGGATCATGCCACTGGGCCAGAGTATAACGGCCAACCACTTCCTCCAAACGGTAATCCAAAAAATCCTCGCCCGCACGATTTAAGCGGGTGATCACGCCGGCGAGATCTGAGGCGACGACGACATAATCGGTCGAATCCAGAATCGCCTCCAGCAACCCATTCGCTTGCAACAGCTCGGCGGCGGCCCGTTTTTGCGAGGTAATATCAGTCTGAATGATGACGTAGCGCTGCGGCCGACCTTCTTGATCATAGAAGGGAGCCATCGTGGTAGCGACCCAGTAGAGAGCGCCAGAGCGGGAACGACTGCAAATATCACCTCTCCAAGCTTTTCCAGCCACAAGAGTGGCAAATATCTCTTGAAAAAATGCTTCCGGATGCACGCCGGAATTCACCAAACGGTAGGTCTGACCAATCAATTCCTCTTCGGCATAGCCGCAAAGTTCCTGAAACTTGCGGTTGGCTTGAACAATAACGCCATCGAGATCCGTCATCGCCACGATGGAATGTAGATCGAGTGCGAAATGCTGTCGGTTGACTTGTTCGAGCGCTGCGCGGAGTCGCTGGTCAGCGTGCTTCCGAAGCGTCACATCGCTGGTGAAGCCGTGCCACAGTGTGCTGCCGTCGACCTCACGTTCGGGCACGGACTCGCCGAGCAGCCACCGCTCGGTGCCATCCGGGAAGCAGATGCGGTATTCCAAACGCCAGGTCTCCAGCCTCTCGGCCGAAAGCCGCATCGAAGCGGACAACGCCTCCCGATCATCCGGATGCAGCAAAGCCAAAACCGAGGAGGCATAATCTATCACATCCTCCGGCGCTACGCCATAGATCTTGCGAATGCCCTCGCTGGCATAGGGGAAACAACTGGTGCCGTCGGGCCGAAGCCGGTATTAGTAAATAACACCGGGTAGACGCGCGGAGATTTTTTCCAGTCGCTCGACCAGCATGTGCCTTTGAACGCCGGCGTGATGCGCTGCCAGCTGAGTAATAGCCAATTCTGAAAAATCCTGCATCACAGCGATTTCCTCATGATGCCAGGCGCGGACCTGCACGCCCATCACGCAGAATGATCCAACCACAAATCCATCGGCCGTGCGCAAAGGAAATCCCAAGTAGCTACGAACACCGAAATCTTTGACCAGCAACGATCCACAAGCCAACGTATCGCTCAGGGCATCGTTGATTACCAGCGGGCTCGAGCTGCCGAGCAGATGCTGGCAAATAGACTGACCGCGAGGCATGTCCCGCTGCTCGGCCAATCCGCCTTCAAGACCAAACCCAGAAATGATGTGAAACTGCTCATCCTCGATGAGGGCTATAAGCGAAATCGGGGCCGATAAAGAACGGGCGGCGAGCCTGGTGAGACGATTAAAATCCTCGCCAGCAGAGACTTTCCCAGGCACTGACCTAGGCGTCTTGACTAGGTTTGGGGGGGGCGATGAGGGAAGTCACAAGTAGATGTGATAAATGACATACGTCACCTTACCGTTACAAATAAATAATTCCGCTTACAGCATATCCAGCAATCTACGGAACTCGGATAAAGCCGTGTTCGCAAGAAGACGTATTAATCGCCAAACCGAACCCCAGAAATGTATAAGACTCTTCCCCTTGGGGAAAAAGTTTTTATGGGTTTATTTTACTCTCTTCGGGACGTGATCACCCTAACTGAACTACATTAAGGCTGACTCACACGCAGACGGATAAAAAGCCGTGGCGCGGAGGAGTCGAACCCGAGAGCCAGTCGCTCCAGCGTGGCGGTGGTTGATTCAACGGTCGGTGTGCCGCTCAGGCTGGTCCAAATTGCTAGATCGGAAGAATTTTCGACGATGGTGGTAATGCCGGCCGCCGCGCGGTTGCGAGAATAACGGGCGATCCAGTGCCCCGGGCGATCCGTCGTAAGAGTGAGGTCCTCGCCCGCCGCTTCGGAGCGGGTCGGCTCGGTGCCGAGGCTGTATTCGAGTAAATTAGGCCGCCCATCGGCGTCGGGATCGGCTCCAAAGGCGGCCGCCGCTCCCGATAAGTTATTCAAAGCCAACCAGGTGGTGAAGCCGGGAACGAGCGTGACGGTAGCGGTGGCGCTGACGGCGGAACCGGCTGAATTCGAAACGCGGACCCAAAACGAGGTGGCGGCGAGTAGGGCCGGGCTGGTGAAGCTGGCCGCGTTGGTGCCGACCGGGGTGGAAATATCGCCGGACTGGCCTTGAAACCACTGGTAAACGAGGGGCGCGGTGCCGGTGGCGGCGACGGTGAGCGTGGCGCTTTGCCCGCCGTTCACGGATTGGCCAAGCGGTTGGGTGGTGATGGCAGGTGCGACTGCCGTCGGGGCATCGGCATTGGTGGTGCGGAGCCAGTTGGCCTTGGGCCAGACGAGGCGGCCCGCGCCGGCACCGGCCTGGAGAATTTGCGGCAAACTCGCGGGGTTATCCATAGGCGGGGCGGCGTAGGGCGCGGAACCGTCAGCCGTATTCCACGAAAAGGGAATGGCGGGAGCCTGGAAGGGGCCCATGGGGCTGCCGGCGTCGGTGCTATCGCCACGGATCGTAGTGGTGGTGCCGTTGGTGTTGAGAAACTGGTAGATGGTATCGATGGACTTGATCTTACCAGTATAGACGGGGTTGGCGGGATCAGTCTGGTTATTGCGCAGCGGGGTAAGGCAATCGCGGTAGAAGGACTTCTCAACGAGGATCGCGGAGCCCTCGGTGGCGATGGAGCCGTTGAGGAAAGGATTAAAGCTGTAGGTATTCTCCAAACTGAGCTGGGCGGCGGAGCTCATCGCGGCCTTGCGGGTGTCGCGGAGGCGTTTGGCCACGAGGGCACGCGAATCGTCCACGTAGATGTTGTAGTTATGGACTTGGCCACCACGTAGGCGGGGCACGCAACGATCCCAGATGTTCTCGAACCACTGGTGATGAAAGGTGGCGGAGAGGACATCGTTTTGGGCGTCGAGCTCGGTCGCGCCCATCAGGTGGCACTTATCGTGCCCTTGGATGATCTGGATAATGTCCTCCGTGCTGAAACCATTGTTGCGAAGAAAGTTATAGAAGGCATAGGAAGACCGTGATGCCTCCAAGGCGGCGATCTGCTGGCGCACGAAACTATTGGGATTGGTGGCGCCGTCATCGCCGACGTAGCGACACCAAGAGAACGTGACATATTGGGTGCCTTTTTTTAGGTCGACGATGCCGTCGTAGGTTTTGGTAAACGTGCAGTGGTCGATCCAAACGTTGCTGACCACGCCACCGTTGCTGAGGTCGATAAAATCCCAATCATTCGAGTCGTAGTTGCCTTTGCTAGCCTCGTCCCACTCCCACATTTCATCGAAGCGGAGGTTGCGCAGGATGACGTTGGAGGTGCCCTTGATATTCAGGCAGGAGTGCCGGATAGTGGCGCCATTGGCGGAGAAGATGGTCAAGCCGCCGCCCTTGGGCACGATATCAACAAGGCTCACTCCAGTCGTAATTAGTCGAGGGTGGAGCTTGGGCGTGGCGTGTTCCCGGAAATTGCCCAACAGGCGGGTGGCGGCATCGACCTCGTTGTAGCCGAGGTCCAGGTCGTTGAGGATCTCGATCACGCGCACGGCCCCGGCGGTTTTGGAGGAATCGTAGATGGCCTTCACGAACTCGTAAGGGGTGGAACACTTGCGATAGGCGGCGTCGGTCTCGGCGACGACCCCGCCACCGGTGGTGCCAGTCCCGAGTTTGCCAAAGCCCTGCAAGTCGAAGGCGGACCAAGCCAGCTCGGCGGTTACGGTCAACGTGGCCGCCGCGCTAGTGGTTGAACCGAAGGCATTGCTCACGACTACGTCGATCACGGCACCGGAGTCGGAGGCCTGCAGGTTACTAAGCGTCAAGGAGGCGCCGGTGGCGCCGGGGATACTCCCCCCACCCCGACGCCATTGATAAGCCAGCGGCGCGGTGCCGATCGCGTTGACGGAAAACGTGGCACCGGCGCCGACGTAGGCAGCTTGGTTGAAGGGGTGCGTCGCGATGCTTGGGGGACCATTGACGGTGAGCGTGACGGTCGGACTGGTGGTCGTGCCGCCCGGCCCCTGAACGACCACATCATAGGCGCCGGCATCGGCGAACTGGACATTGCCCAAGGTCAGCGTCGCGGTCGTGGCCGTGGCCCCGGAGAGCGCAACCCCGGCCTTACGCCACTGGTAGGTGAAGGGCCCGTCGCCCGCGGCGACTACGGAGAAACTCGCGGAAGCGCCGGTCAATGCGGTCGCGGCCGATGGCGGGGTGGCGAGGAGCGGCGGCAGCAACACCGTGAGCTGCGCGACGGCACTGCTAATGGAGCCGGCCGAGTTGCCAACCGTGACGGAGTAGGCGCCCGCGTCGCCGGCAGAGACGCCGGGTATAGCCAGTGTGGGGGAGGTGGCCCCAGCGATGGGCGCGACGCCCTTGAACCATTGGTAGGATAGCGGCGCGGTGCCGGTAGCGACGACCGTGAACGTAGCGTTGGCGCCGACCGCGACGGAAAGGCTACCCGGTTGGGTCGTGATGGCGGGCTTAACGGCGACACTTGATACGGTCAGGGTAGCGGTGGCACTGGTCGCCGAGCCAATCGAATTCGTGGCCACCACGGAGTAGTTTCCGGCGTGGGAAGCATTGGCACCGGGAATCGAGTAGCTGGCTGCGGTGGCGCCGGAGATGGACGCCCCGTCCTTGAACCATTGGAAAGTCGGAGCGGGGCTACCCGAGGCGCTGGCAGTAAAGGTTACCGTATCACCGAGAGACGCCGACTGGGAGGCGGGCTGTAGCGTGAAGACCGGCGCGCTGTCCACCGCAAGGGCGGTGGCGGAAAAGACCACATCGTCGATCCCGAGGATGTCGTTGGAATTCGTGGCGGTGGTGGCGGTGTTGGTGAAGGTCCAGCGGAGCCAGAGCGTCGCGCCGTTGGGCACGCTCACGGGCACGGCGCTAACCGAGCGGGCGGTCGAGACGGGAGCGGAGCCATTGAGTGTGGAAGCCGTTAGCGCGGGCAGTTCGGTCCAGCCCGAGCCGGCTGGCAGATCGGCGGCCACCGCGCCGACCCGGTAAAAAACCGCCACGGCAACGGTGCGGGCGTTGGTTGACTCCTTCCATTGCTCGGCCGCGTAGGCCAGGGAGAAGGAGGTCAGCTCGCGGCCGGAGGCGTTGACGAAGGCGAGGCCGAGGTGGGTGGGCGCAGAGGCGAGCTGGGTGTGGTAGGCGAGCGCGCGGTCGGAGCTCGCGGCGTTACCGACGTTGATAATAACGAGATGGGCGGGGTTGGTGGCGGTGCCATTGACCGTCACGGCGGAGGCGTTGAAGGACCCGGTGGTATCCGACGCATACCAGCCGGAAAGAGTGGAATTGTTCGCCCAGGTGAATGCACCGGTGAGCGGCAGCGAATCGAAACTCTGGCGGTGGCCGGAGGCTAGCAGGGCGGCGTCGATAGTGATGTCCGCCCAGGCCTGCGGAACGGAAAAGAGCGAAAGCAGACCAAGACAAATTCGGGTCAGTGCGGCGTAGGGGCGAAGAGGCATGGCAACGGGGGCTAAGCGTAGAGGAATAACCCAAACGAAAAGGGATATCCCACCTGCGTGATTTCACAAAGGGGCAAGCCATGAGGCTCATAACGGTGCCCTCGAGCGGGCAATCTGAGCTAAGCACACATCGTTGCGCAAAATCACCAGAATCCCCCTGGAGACACTGGACTGGACCGATGGGAACCCGACGCTTTAGTGCTGCCCAAGGAGATAATCGGGATTCAGTTTATGCAGGGACTTGGGAATGAAGAGGCCATTCTTACGAATCATTTTGCCGTCGAACCAGACCTCACCTCCGCCGTATTCGGGTCGCTGAATATTCACCATATCCCAGTGGACTTGGCTCTTGTTACCATTGCCCACCCCCTCATAGGCCTGACCAGGCGTGAAATGGAAACTGCCGGCAATCTTCTCGTCGAAGAGGATGTCGCGCATCGGTTCGCGGATATGGGGGTTAAAACCGAGGGCAAACTCGCCTACATAACGGGCACCGGGGTCGCTATCGAGAATCTCATTAAGACGCTTAGTGTTGTTCGCTGTGGCCTCGACGATGCGGCCCTGCTTAAAAACGAGGCGGATATGCTCGAACGAGGTGCCGAGATAGACCGAGGGGGTATTGTATTGGATGACGCCCTCGACCGAGTCCTTCACCGGGCAGGAGAACACCTCGCCGTCAGGGATGTTGCGCTGACCGCCGCAGGCACGGGCACCGATGCCCTTGATGGAAAACGTGAGATCGGTTCCCGGACCCTTGAGTTGAACGCGGTCGGTCTTGGTCATGAGGGCGGCGAGCGCCTTCATACCGGGAATCATACGGGCATAGTTAAGGGTGCAGACGCGGAAATAGAAATCCTCGAAGGCTTCGGTGCTCATACCGGCTTGCTGGGCCATGGCGGCAGTCGGCCAGCGAAGCACGACCCACTTGGTCTTGTTCACGCGGTGGTCGAGCACGGGCTTCATCAACCGGGAGTAGAGTTGCACACGGGCAGAAGGAACGTCGGAAGACTCAAAAATATTATCGGAACCACGCAGGGCGATGTAGGCGTCCACTTTCTGCATACGCAGCAACTCGACCTCGGCCTGAGGTGCAAATTGAGCCTCTTCCGCTCCAAGCATCAGCTCGCGGGTGATGCGAGCGCGGTGGAGCTGCACGATGGGATGGGCGCCGCGGGCGCGGGCAGCGCGGACCAGCGCCACGACCATCGCGTCGGGCACATCGAAGGCATCGATCAAAACACGTTCGCCTTTTTTTAATTCGCAGGAAAAGCCGGCGAGACCGGTAGCAAGTTGTTCAAAACGGGGATCGGTGATCATGGTTTGAAGGGATGCGCAAAGAGGGATTTGCCCGGCCACTAAGGCAAGCGCGAGCCGATCACGGCCGTGGTCGCCGCTGGACTCGGCAGCGGATTTTGAGCTGGGAAACAAATGCGCCCGACCGCGTCGTCGAAGCCACTCGCCCCGCGCAAAATCTCGATCTCAAGGCGAAGGTAATAAATCGGCACCGGGCAAGGCATGCCATCGGGTATACGAACCGCGTCTTTTTCTGTGGTTACAATAAAGTCTACCTCTTGCTCAAGCGCCTGCGAAAAAATCTCCACGAAATCTTCGTAACTAAAGCGGTAGTGATCGAGAAAGCGCCGAGTAAACTCGATCCGCCCGCCAAGATCACGCACGAAAGCCTCGAAACTCTCCGGCACCGCGATACCGGAAAAAGCCCCCACCCTCCGTCCCTCAAGCTCTGTCAATGGACGCCGTTCGTCTGTCCCCAGTCGCTGGAGATACTGCGGACGGTGCGCGCACTCGATGACGTTGACGCCCGGATTATACCGCTGAATCAGCTCCTCCAACTCGGGGTCTCGCTCCCCGTCAGACTTGGTTAAAAGCACATAACTGGCCCGCTTCAGGTGCTTAATCGGCTCGCGCAGGATGCCTCGCGGCAGGAGTTCGCCATTGCCGAAGGGATTCGTTTTGTCGACAAGGAGGAGATTGAGCCGGCCCTTGAGCGGTAGATACTGGAAGCCGTCGTCGAGAATCAGCGTGTCGCAACGGAACTTTTTGATCGCATGGACTCCGGCCTTCACCCGGTCCTTGTCCACCAAAACGACTACGCCGGGTAGATTGCGTGCCAGCATGTAGGGCTCGTCGCCGGCCTGCTCGGAATCAAGCAATACCGACTGCCCGTCGCTCACGATGCGCGGAGGCGGCGCGCTGGTATGGGTGAACCACCACAATGCTTTTTTCCAAAGCGGCGGGGCCTTGCTGCGGTAGCCACGCGAAAGAATGGCGACCTTGCGCCCGCGATCGCGGAGCGCGCGAGCAAACATCTCCACCACGGGGGTCTTGCCGGTGCCGCCGACCGTGAGGTTGCCGACTACCACCACCAAGCAGCCCAGCGGTTGGTCGTGAAGGATGCGTTTTCGATAAAGCCAGACGCGCGTCTGCACGATACCGCTAAACAACCAGGAAAGGCCGTGCAACAACCCCGCAAAAAGCGTGGGCCAGACCCCTTCACGACGACCAAAAATCACATCAATCGTGAATTGCTCGAAAGTATTGAGCGTGCGTTTCAGCCAGTGGGACATGCGAGAGCGAGATACTGGCAAAAAGGCCCGCTGCTAGCGCGGAGGCGAGGGGAAATCGGATTTGACCACTTCGGCAGGTCGCGGATGGTGTCGCTATTCCCGCCCCCGGCGGACTCCTCCCATGAGCTACAAACTCTTCATACCCGGCCCCATCGCCGTCTCCGAAAAAACCCTCCATGCGATGGCCCAAGGCATGATCGGGCATCGAAGCACGGACTTCGTCGCCCTATACAACTCGATCCAGCCCACCCTGCAGGCCCTCTTCTACACCGAAGGCGCTGTCTACCTATCCACCAGCTCCGCTTGGGGCGTGATGGAAGGAGCCATTCGCAATGTGGTGAAAAAGAAAGTGCTGAACTGCATGAACGGCGCCTTTTCCGACAAATGGTATGACGTCTCCCTGCGCTGCGGTAAACAAGCCACCGCCCTCAAGGCCGAATGGGGGCAACCGGTAGACCCCGAAGCCGTCCGCCGTGAACTCGCCACCGGCGCCTATGACGCCATCACCCTGATCCATAACGAGACCTCCTGCGGTTGCATGAGCGACCTTCCCGCCCTCATGGCGGTGATTCGCGATTTCCCCGACGTTATCTCCATCATCGACACCGTCAGCTCCTTCTCCGTGGTCCCGATCAAAAAGGACGAACTCGGCATCGACGTGCTCATCACTGGATCGCAAAAAGCCCTCGCCCTGCCGCCCGGCCTAGCGCTCTTCAGCGTATCCAAACGCGCTCTTGAACGGGCCGCCACTATCACCGATCGCGGTTATTATTTTGATTTCGTCGAGTTCCAGAAGAACCACGAGGCCGGTATGACTCCCAGCACGCCCGCGATCGCGCTGATCTACGCGTTAAAGTCCAAACTCGACGACATCACGGCCGAGGGCATCGAGGCCCGCTACGCCCGCCACGCCCGCTTGAACAAAACCGTTCGCGAGCACATTCTAGCCAAGGGCTTCACGCTGTTCCCCCGCGAGGGCTACGGCTCGGTCGCACTGAACTGTTTTGCCAACAATCTAGGCTACGACCTCGCCGCACTGAACAAGACCCTGAAGAATAAACACCACCTCGTGATCGACGGCGGTTACGGCAAGCTAAAGGGTAAAACCTTCCGTATTTCAAATATGGGCGATGAAACCGACGTCACCATCGCCGCGATGCTCGCGTCCTTCGACTCCGCCCTCGCCGAGTGCCCCAAGGCCACGGCCTGATTCGACTCACGCGATCAGGTTACTACCCCAGCCCGTCGGCCCCGGCCGACGGGCTTTTTCGTCGACCAAGAGTTTGATCCAACCGATTCTAAGCCAATCGGGTAAAGCGCTGATGCTCAGCCCCACGCTCAGTCCTTGCACCCCGCCACACCGCCAGCCATTTTTTCAGGAAACCATGCCGCTCATTCCCAAGCTCACCGATAAACTCCAGCGCCATCCGAAGCGCGTGGTCTTCGCTGAAGGCGCCGATCCCCGTATCCTCCAGGCTGCCCGCCAGTGGGTAACTCGCCGCATGGGTGTGCCCATTTTGCTCGGCGAACGGACCCAGATCAAAGACGTCGCCGCCCGCCTCGATATTAATTTGCAGGGCATAAGGATCATCGAGCCCGCCCGCAGCGAAGAGCTCCCGGCCTTGACCTCCCAGTTTGAGCAGATCCGTCGGCTCAAAGGCATCAAAACCGCCGAAGCCGCCGAGGCCCTCAAAAACAACGGCTACTTCGCCACCATGATGGTCGTCACCGGCCAAGCCGATGCGCTCGTCTCGGGCGGTTCCGTCGCCCCCGCCAGCGCCTTACGGCCGATTTTCCAGATCATCCCCCGGCTAGCCGGCGTTGAAAACGCCTCCTCCTTGATGATCCTCGACTTCGACGAGAAAAAAATCGGCTCCGATGGCGCCCTTTTTCTCTCGGACTGCGGCGTCATACCCGAACCCACCGCCGAGCAACTGTGCGATATCGCCCTGTCCACCGCCAGCATCGCCCGCCACCTCACCGGCGAGGTTCCTCGAGTAGCCATGCTGAGCTACGCCACCCATAGCAGTTCAAACCACTCCGCTTTAGTTAAAGTCCGCCACGCCACCGAACTGGCACGCGCCAAGGCGAAGGCCCTCCACCTCGAACTGGAAATCGACGGTGAAATCCAAATAGACGCCGCGCTCGAACTCGTGGTCGCCAAAAATAAAAACGTCACCAGCTCGGTAGGTGGTCGCGCCAATGTCCTCATCTTTCCCGACCTAAACTCCGGCAATATCGCCTTCAAGCTCGTCCAGATCCTCGCCGGCGCCAATACTTTCGGCCAGATCCTCACCGGCCTAACCAAACCCGCCGCCGAGATCTCCCGCGGCGCCAGTGCGCATGACGTCTTCGGCGCCGCCGCCATCGTGGCCACGCAGGCCATCGACCCGCGCCTATTGCACGGTTCGGCCTGATTTTAACGCAATAGCTTACCGACCGCTCATGCCCGCAGCTGAAACCCCCACCCTAGGCGAGCTGTTTCCCACGCCCAACCCCTTCGACCAGCCCGCGCTGCCGCTGCTCACTACCCCGACTAATAACGTCACCAAGCGCGTCTTCGTCGCCGCCACCCGGATGAACGATGGCAAGACCACCACTTGCCTCGGCCTTTATGGCGCCCTCCAAGCGCATTTCCCCCGCGTAGGTTTTATCAAGCCCGTCGGCCAGCGCTTCGTCGAAGTCCACGGTCAAAAAATCGACGAAGATTCCGTCCTGCTGGACTCGATCTTCCAAGTCCGAGTGCCGATCGAGAGCATGAGCCCCGTCGCGATCGACAGCACCTTCACCCGCCGCTTTCTCGAAAATCCCGAAGGTCTCCTTCCCACCCTAGAGGATCGTATCTGCCGCGCGTTCGACCGCGTCTCTTGGGAAAAAGACTTCACCATCATCGAGGGCACCGGCCACGCCGGCGTAGGCTCCGTCTTCGACCTGTCCAACGCGCGCGTCGCCAAGCTGCTAAACGCCAAGGTCATCTTAGTATCGCCCGGCGGCATCGGTCGGCCCGTGGACGAACTCGCCTTAAACAAAGCCCTCTTCGACCACTACGGAGTAGAGGTGATCGGTGCCATTCTCAACAAGATCGAGCCAGACAAGATGGACATGGTCCACCACTACGCCGGCCTCGGCCTCGCCCGGCTCGGCATCCCGCTACTCGGTGTCTTGCCCATCCAAACCGCCCTGATCGCCCCCAACCTCGCGCAGATCGCCGAGGAGATCGGTGGCAAATGGCTCAACGGTAGACGCGGCGGCGTGAAACAACGCGTGCAACGCGTCGTGGTCGGCGCCATGTCCGCCAAAGGTATCGTAGATTACCTCCAGCCCGGCGTGCTCATCATCACCCCGGGCGACCGCGACGATATCCTGCTCGCCGCCCTCGCCTCCTCGAAGATCTCCGGCGGCGCCAGTATCGCCGGCCTGGTCGTAACCAACGACATCAAGCCCCACCCTAAACTTGCCGAACTCCTCGCCCAGACCGACATCCCGGTCATCGCAACCAAGGAGGAAAGCTACGAGGTCACCAGCCGCATCAACCACATGTCGGTCAAGACCCAGCCGCAGGACCACGACAAGTTTCCCATCATCAAGCAACTGATCGCCGACCACGTCGACCTGAGCAAACTCATCGCGAGCGTGTGAGGGCGGAAAACAGCGAGAAGCGTGGAGTCAGGAACGGGGAATAATTTCCCCCCCATGTCCCCGGCAGACCGCATGGGTTCGTTCTTCTTCTCAATTCCGTGCGCCACCCTCTGCCTGCGTCTTCTAATTTCTAGCTCGTTACTCCTACCTCCACTCGTGCCGTGGATACCGCCGGCTAAGCTCCGTCTTCACCGTGGGATACATATCTCGCCAGAAACTAGTGAGGTCGTCGGTCACCTGAATGGGGCGGTAATTGGGCGCCAGCACGTGGATCTTCACCGGCACGCGCCCGCGCCCGAGGGTGAAGCGCCCCTCGATGCCGTAGAGCTCCTGTATCCGCGCCGCCATCACCGGCGGTCCTTCCTTGGCGTATTCGAGCTTCGCTTTTCGGCCATTGGCCATGGTTAGGCGCTCGGGCAGGTAGTCGTCGAGCACCGCGAGTTGCTCCGCTGTCAACCAGTCGCGCAGCACCGCCATGATCTCATCCTTGCCCTTGTCCTTCACCGCCCGAGCCCCGAGTTCCCCATAGCAAAGTTGTTCAACCAAGGTCGGTCGGTCGGCCTCGGTGAGCGGATTTACCTCCAGCTCGGGAAACCACTCCGCCATGCGGTTTACCCGCAGGATCCACTGCTCGACGGTCTCGTCCCAAGCCTCGATCTTGATTCGCCCCGCCACCACCTCGCGGGTCAACAACAGCGCCGCCTCCCCCAAAGGCGCCTCGTCACCACTCACTCGCGCCTCCAGCACGAGATCACGAAAGCGCCGCTCGCGCCGCGTGATCACTCGCTTAATCTCAGAGTCGTAAACCACCGTCCGCTCCTCGCGATAATCAGCGGGAAACAACTCTTTCAGCCAGGGCTCCTCCACCGCCGTAGCCAACGAGAGCAAGGTGCTGACCTCCCCGTCCCCGCGCCCGATCTCGCTGACCTCTGCCACCACCAGCAACGGCGCCCGCTGGATCGCGCTCTCCCGGGCAAGGAACCCCCGGCGCCCATGCACCAATTCGCAGCGGAGCGTTCCACTATCAAGCCTCTTGGCCACCTGATCGGAAAACCCCGCCAGCACGCACTTGGCCACCGCCCCCGCCTCCGGACGCCGCTCCGTGACGTCGAGGCCTTCCTTCTCTGCGATTTCCAAGAACGAAGCGAAGAGCGGCCCCACCGCCCGCGCCCCCTGCGCGTGGATACCGAGGCGCCGGCAAGCCTCTACGCCGTAGCCCGCTTTTTCAGCGAAACGCCACGCACGCATGAGCAGGAAAAAATCGCTCTCCGTCTCTTCGCCCAGCGCCTCCTCGCGCGCCTCATCCACTGCCCGCGGCAGACCACGTTGCCAAAAACTCCGGCCCTGAGTGAGCGCCGCCATCAGCGCCACCGCCCGCACGCAACCGCGCGATTCCGCCTCCAAGAACATGCGCGCATAACGAGGATGCACCGGAAACCGCAGCATGCGGCGGCCGATCTCCGTGATCGTCGGAAGAAGAGGCGCGCCGGCCTTTTTTTCGACCACCAGCGCTCCGAGATCGGTCAACAAGTCCTCCGCCCTGGCCAGCGCCTTCGGATCGGGTTTTTCCAGCCAGGGGAAGCCCGCTACATCGTCGATACCGCTGGCCTTGAGCGTGAGCACCACCTCGGCCAGATCGAGCCGCCGCACCTCGGGCAACTCCTGCGCCGCCCGCCCCGCATGCTCCCGCTCCGTCCAGAGCCGCACGCACCGCCCGGGCGCGGTTCGCCCCGCCCGCCCCGCCCGTTGGTCCGCACTCGCCCTCGAGATTTTTTCTACCAACAGGGTATTGATACCACGATTGGGGTCGAACTTCGCCTGCCGAGCCAGCCCCGCATCCACCACCACGGTGACGCCATCGATGGTGAGCGAGGTCTCCGCCACATTGGTCGAGACGATGATCTTGCGCGCACTGGTCCGCGCCACCGCCCGATCCTGCGCCTCCGGCGGCAACTCACCGTGCAAAGGCAACACCACGCAACCGTTGAGCGCCCGATGCTCGCCGAGCGCCTGCACCGTTCGGCCGATCTCGTAGGCCCCAGGCAGAAACACCAAAAAATCCCCCTCGGTCTGCCCCGCCACCCGCGCGCACTCCCGCGCCGCGACATCCCAGACCGGTTCGGCCTCGAAGTTGACCGCCTTCGGCAGATACTCAATCGCCACCGGAAAACTTCGCCCCTGCGAGGTGAGGATCTCGCAGGGCGCGAGATACTCCGCCAGCCCCTGCGCATCCAGCGTGGCCGACATGACCACGATTTTCAGGTCCGGCCGCGTCGTCGCCTGAATCTGCATCGCTCGGGCCAGCGAGATGTCCCCGTAGAGATGACGCTCGTGAAACTCGTCGAACACCAAAGCCGCCACCCCGCGCAACCGAGCGTCGAACGACATCTGCCGCAGCAAAATTCCCTCCGTAACAAACCGCACCCGAGTCCGCGCCGAAACCCGCGATTCCAACCGAATTTGGTAGCCTACCTCCTCGCCCAGCGCGCACCCCACCTCCTCCGCCACCCGCCGTGCCAGCATGCGCGCCGCCAACCGCCGCGGTTGCAAAACCACCACCTCGCCCGACTCCAGGAACCCATGCGCGCGGAGCATCTGCGGGATCTGCGTCGATTTGCCCGACCCCGTCGGCGCCTGCACGACCACCCGCCCCGGCCCGCGCAAGGCGGCCACAAGGGCGGTTTCCAACTCGTAAATAGGCAGTTCGCGCGGCGTCATCAGTTCGTCATCTTAAACCAACGCCCGCCACCCCAACGCCCGCCAACGCCCGCCGCAAGCCCACTCCCGCCCGCTGTTCCCATGCGTGAACTCACCCTGACCTCCCGACACCCTCGCCTCAGGCTCGAACGCCGCACCCTCGCCCGCGCCCTCGCTCAACTCGACGCAGCATTTCGTTTCACCCCCGCGGACCTGCCCACGCTGAGCCCCGCCGGACGCCGTCGCGCCCGCGCTCAAGCGGTGGCCAAAAACAACGCACCCTCCGCCGTCCCGCCCGGTGCCTTGTCCGTGACTTTCCTGACCGACCCCGCCCTCACCCGCCTGCACGCCGACTACCTAAATGATCCCTCGCCGACTGATGTGATCACCTTCGAGGGCGACCCCGCCGTGGACCACGCGGGCGACATCTGCGTGTCGGTCGACACCGCCCTCGCCTACGCCGAAAAACACCGACTGCCCTTCGCCGAGGAACTCCTGCGCTATGTAATCCACGGTTGGCTGCATCTCGCCGGTTACGACGATCTCGAACCCCGCAAAAAACGCCGCCAACGCGCCGCCGAGGACCGCGCTCTAAAACTCCTGCGCGCCGCCGACCTCGTCCCCGCCTTCAACCTAAAACCGCGTTAACCCGCCGGATCCACATCCCTTCGTCCTTCGGATTTTCCACTCGTGCCCGGCCCGCTCCACTCCACCGAGATCCACGTCCTCGCCAAAGCCACCCACGCCGGCGACCAGTTGATCCTGACCGGCTTCTCGCCGGAAGACGGCCTGCTCACCACCCTGCTCCGCCTGCCCCGCGCTAGCGCGCCCGCCGCCAACCCGGCGCCCGATCTCTTCGACCGCCTAGCGCTCACCCTCGAGCACGGCCGTGGCTCACCCGTCGGCGGCCCCTGGTTTGTGCGCGAGCATCGCCTGCTCATGCGCCACTCCACCATTGGTCGATCCTACGAAGCGCTTGCCGCCGCTTCCCGTCTCGCGCGGATCATCACCCGCAACCCGGGCGCGCAAGACACCCGCGCCGGCATCGACACCCTGCTCACCCGCGCCTTCGCCGCCTTTGCCCGCCCCGCCGCCCGCCCCGAGCTGGTGTTCTTCAAAAGCCTCTATGTCTTCGCCCGCGACGAAGGCCTGCCCCTAAAAGAGGAATGGCTGCCATTGCTCCCACCCGCCGACCGCGACCTCGCCGCCGCCGCCCTGGCCCTACCCGCCGACGCGCCCGAAGCGCCCGCTGCC
>Ga0214921_10003988_pt1 | contig 22173 bp, 16 predicted proteins | sample LL1505_MetaG_FD_177992 | JGI IMG/M metagenome (GOLD analysis project Ga0214921, IMG submission 177992) | Freshwater microbial communities from Lake Lanier, Atlanta, Georgia, United States - LL-1505 | ecosystem: Environmental > Aquatic > Freshwater > Lake | place: USA: Georgia | collected... | reverse complement strand
GATTCCACCCCATCAGAAATTTCCTTACGATTTCAAAAATTACTATCCGAAATCAGGTGGTTTATTGCTTTATCAGCCTGTTTAGGATTAATCCTGATTTTGGTGACTTATCACCCAACTGATCCAGCATGGTCAAATAATTCGGGTGGGGCAGTTAAAAATCTTGGGGGTAGAGCGGGGGCATTCCTAGCTGATCTTTTCCTTTTTGTATTTGGCATATCTGCTTATTGGTGGGTTGTTTTATTTGCAAGACGAGTACTTTTAGGATGGCAGAAAATATCTTTCCCAGAGTTAACTGAGAATGATGTCTTAACTGAGCAATATATTAAAGACTCATGGATGGTTCGTTGGTTGGGTTTTTTAATGACTTTATGTTCAAGTGTGGCATTAGAGTCGATTCGATTACATTCCTTAAGCTGGCCTTTACCAAATCAACCAGGAGGTGTTTTGGGAGAAGCGATTGGTGATCCCTTACAAAATCTTCTTGGGTTTACTGGAGCAACACTTGTCTTATTGCTGATCTTCTTTGCTGGTTTGTCTTTATTTCTGCATTTTTCATGGATTAGTTTTTCAGAGCGGGTAGGTCGTGGATTAGAACTTGGGTTTTTGATGTTACGAAATAAGCAAGCCTCAGTTGAGGATCGAAAAATTGGAGAAGTAGCTGCAGAAGAACGAATAGAACTGGTGGAAGAGACTTTAGAGAAATTCGACGTTATTGAGCCGATACAAATTGTTCGCCAAGAGCCCGTGATTCAGAAAAGTGAGCGGGTTGAACGAGAAAAACAACAAATACTTTTCGATGAGATTCCAGACTCTGAATTACCGCCGTTATCACTCTTAGATGAATCACCCGTAAAAGTAGAGCACGTTTCCGAAGATACATTAGAGTTTACCTCTAGGTTGATTGAGCGTAAGTTAAAAGACTTTGGGGTAGAGGTTAAAGTAGTTGCCGCTTATCCAGGGCCAGTGATTACTCGTTACGAAATCGAACCTGCCTTAGGAGTTAAAGGTAGTCAAATCGTCAATTTAAGTAAAGATTTAAATCGCGCTTTAGGAACTCAAGCATTACGCGTCGTAGAGACCATTCCTGGAAAAACTTGTATGGGTCTTGAGGTGCCTAATCCAAAACGTCAAATGATCAGTTTGTCTGAAATTCTGACTTCACAAATATATAACTCAAGCCATTCATTACTCACATTGGCATTAGGTAAGGACATCTCAGGTCAGCCGATGGTTGCTGATTTGGCAAAGATGCCACATATGTTAGTTGCTGGTACAACAGGATCAGGAAAATCAGTGGGCATTAATGCCATGATTTTATCGCTACTTTTTAAAGCAAAGCCTGATGAAGTAAGGTTGATATTAATTGATCCTAAAATGCTAGAAATGGCAATGTATGAAGACATTCCCCATTTGTTAACACCAGTAGTTACTGACATGAAGCAAGCCTCTAATGCCTTGCAATGGGCCGTCAAGGAAATGGATCGCCGTTATAAATTAATGAGTAAATTTGGTGTGCGCAATCTCGCTGGCTTTAATAAAAAAATTATGGAAGCAGAAGAGGCTGGAACTCATTTATTTAATCCGTTTAGTTTGACTCCTGAGGATCCTGAGCCGTTGCATAAAGCTCCGACTATTGTCATAGTGATTGATGAGTTAGCCGACTTAATGATGGTGGTTGGCAAAAAACTAGAAGAACTTATTGCTCGGATTGCGCAAAAAGCCCGCGCTGCAGGAATTCATTTGATCTTAGCAACCCAGCGTCCAAGTGTGGACGTGATTACAGGATTAATTAAGGCTAATGTACCAACCCGTTTGTCATTTCAGGTAAGTAGCCGAATTGATAGTCGTACCATCCTCGATCAGCAGGGTGCTGAAAGTCTATTAGGTATGGGAGATATGTTGTATATGCCTCCCGGAACTGGACAGCCAATGCGTGCGCATGGAGCATTTGTATCTGATAATGAAGTGCAACGGGTGGTTGACTGGTTGAAAGAGCGAAGTACGCCTAATTATATCGATGAAATTATTGACGGACCGGCAGAAAGTGCCGAGGGTGGATTTGGAGAAGATGCTGGTGGCGAAGCTGACCCATTGTATGATCAAGCCGTGGCGATTGTTTTGGAAAACAAACGTGCTTCGATTTCACTGGTACAACGACACTTGCGTATTGGGTATAACCGGGCAGCAAGATTATTAGAGGATATGGAAAAAGCGGGATTGGTTTCTAAAATGTCAGGATCCGGAACACGAGAAATTCTGACATCTTCATCAGCAACCAAATAGGAAGTCATGATTAAAAAAGTTGGGATACTTATTTGTGGTTTATGTCTGAGTCATTTTGCATGGCCAATAGATGCTATTGACCAGTTAAAAAACTTTTCTAAAAATACAAAAAGTTCGTCTGGTGATTTTGTGCAACAACAGGTCAGTCAGGGCAGTGATGGCAAGCTCAAAATCAATAAAGAACTATCTGGAAATTTTGTTTTTTCTAGACCGGGTAAATTCGTTTGGACAGTTTCAAAGCCATATGAGCAAAAAATGCTGGCAGATGGAAAGCAATTGGCGATGTGGGATAAGGATTTAAATCAAGTAACCTATCGTTCCGCCAATCAAGCTCTTGCAACAACACCTGTTGCCATTTTGTTTGGTGATACCCCACTTGAGCAGTATTTTGAACTTCAATTAGTTGGCGAAAAAGGTAATTTAACTTGGGTGGAGTTGTCGCCTAAAGTAAGTAAGCAAGGGTCGAATGAAATTCCGTACAGTAAGATTGGTATAGGAATGGCAAATAACTTGCCACAAGCGATGGAGCTTCGTGATAACTTTGGCAACGTAGTTTTGTTAACATTTACGAATATTAAAACTAATATTTCAGTATCTTCCAACGATTTTGTTTTTAAGGTTCCGCCTGGGGTTGATATTGTCAAATTTCCTTAATTCTATTTTTCTTAGATTGAATACCAATGATTGATCCACAATTACTTCGCAAAGACGTCAACAGTGTTGCCGCCCAATTGGCAAAGCGGAAGTTTATTCTAGATGTCGAAAAATATTCTGCCCTAGAATCTGAAAGAAAAACTCTTCAAGCGCATGCTGAAGAATTGCAAGCTAAGCGTAATCACTTAGCAAAAAGTATTGGTATGAAGAAATCTAAGGGCGAAGACGCCTCAGCAGAAATGGCTGATTCATTACAATGTAATGAGTTGCTCAGTAACGCAACTCAAAGTCTTGATGTTTTACAAAAAGATATGGCAGATTTCATGATGGGTATCCCTAATTTGCCGCATGAAACAGTGCCCGAAGGAAAAGATGAGCAAGATAATGTCGAAATCAAGCGCTGGGGTGAAATCCCCAGCTTTGACTTTGAGATAAAAGACCATGTTGATTTAGGTGCATTACACGGATTAGATTTTGCCTCGGCAACTAAAATTACCGGTTCTAGGTTTGTTGTTCTAAAAGGAACAATTGCAAAATTACACCGCGCCCTTGCCCAATATATGTTGGATTTACATACAACACAGCATGGGTATGAAGAGATCAATGTGCCCTTCATGGTGAATGCACAATCGATGCGTGGAACCGGTCAACTGCCAAAATTTGAAGAAGATTTATTTAAAGTTCCTAGAAAAATGATTGAATCTTCAACAGAGCAAGAAGCTGATGTTGAGCTGGAAAATTTTTACCTGATCCCAACCGCTGAAGTTCCGGTGACTAATTTGGCTCGAGATCATATTTTTCAAGCGCAGGAATTACCTCAACAATATGTTGCTCATACACCTTGTTTTAGATCAGAAGCAGGTAGTTACGGTCGTGATGTGAGGGGAATGATTCGACAGCATCAATTTGAAAAAGTTGAATTGGTTCATTTTGTAAAGCCTACGGATTCGTTAGACGCTCTGGAGAATTTAACAGAGCATGCGCAAGCAGTTCTAGAGGGCTTAGAAATTCCGTATCGAAAAATACTCTTATGCACAGGCGATATGGGGTTTGGAAGTATGAAGACCTATGATTTGGAGGCTTGGATTCCGTCGCAAAATACCTATCGAGAAATAAGTTCGTGTTCAACTATGGGTGATTTTCAGGCTCGTAGAATGCAGGCAAGGTTTAAGGATGGGCAAGGTAAGCCAGAGTTAATTCATACACTCAATGGTTCTGGATTAGCAATTGGTCGCTGCTTAGTAGCGCTCATTGAAAATAACCAACAAGAAGATGGAAGTATTCGTATTCCACCTAATTTACAAACTTATTTGGGTGGTGTTACTGTATTAATGCCACGAACTACTTAGTTGGAAATTTATAAATTCAATATTAAAGTCGCAATTCATTCTAGATGTAATTTGTAAGAAATTAGCACCAGGATTTTTTTATATAAAATATATTAAATTATTTTAGAATTATCATAACAATGATAACTCAAGCAAAAGTTGTCAAAATTGTTTACAACTTTTATCTCTAAAAAGAATTGAAAGATGACTTTTTACTTAAGAGAATTGCTCTAAAAACTCAATAAGCACAATAACGAGCTCGTGATTTAGAAAACCTTCCTCTAACATCCCCGTTACAAGCGGCACTCAATAACGATTTGTAATAGCGACTTCAGATAGTTAAACGGAGCTTTTGGTCTTTTTTATACGCTTCATTCAGCTTTAATATTCAAATCTTTTACCAATTTCGAATATTTATCCAATTCCACTTTAATAAAAACTTGAAATGACTCTGGGTTTGCTGGTCCGGAAACTTGTAAACCTTGAGAATCTAAAGTTGCTTTAATGCTTGGGTCACTCATTGCTGTTTTGACGGCCTTATCAAGCTTATTGACGGTATCCTGACTCATACCCCTTGGGCCCATAATCGAATACCAATTGGTGACATCAAAACCTTGAATCCCAACTTCAATAAACGTAGGTACATTAGGTAACTGAGGCAATCTTTTTGGGGTTGAAACAGCTAATGCCCGAAGCTTACCACTTTTGATTTGCTCGAGCAGTGGCGGTAAAGTATCGAAATTCATCGAGATTTGACCAGCTAATAAATCAATAATTGCCTGACCACTTCCCTTATAAGGTACGTGATTGATACTTACGTTCTCAATTTTTCCAAACAGTGCGCCTGCTAAATGTTGGGTACTACCTATGCCTGAGGAACCATAGGTTAATTGGCCTGGTTTTGCCTTTGCTAAAGCGACAAGTTCACTAACCGTAATTGCAGGAGTTGAGGGATTAATAGCTAAAACATTAGGTACATAACCCAAGTAAGTGATTGGAGAAAAATCTGTTGCAGCGTTATATGGAATTTTTGGAAGAACAAAGGGGGCAATAGCGTTTGAATTAGAGTGACCCATCAACAGTGTGTAACCGTCTGCTGGGGATTTAGCTACATAATCTGCGGCAATGGTACCCGCAGCACCAGAACGGTTCTCAATAATAACTGGTTGTCCTAAAATCTCTCCAATTTTGGGGCCGAGCGCTCGCGCAACTATATCAGTCCCACCACCAGGTGCAAAGCCCACAATCAAGCGAATTGGCTTATTAGGAAAAGTTTGGGCTAAGCAGAAATTACTTAAAAGAGAAGTAGCCAAAAGAAAGCAAAAACCAACAATAGATTTCATGAAAGACATGTTGCCCCCTATTAAATTTGAGTTTAGTTGATTCTATTCCTTTAAATGCATTTTTAAAACCTTAGCAATATGCAAAGCTTGCCGTCCAAGTCCATCATGTATTTGATGACGGCAACTACTGCCATCGGCAACAATAATGGCTTGAGGAGCATTTCTAATGCTGGGTAATAAGGAAATTTCAGCCATTTGCATAGAAATCTTTTCATGTTCAGCTTCATAACCAAAACTTCCTGCCATTCCGCAACAGGACGATTCAATGAGCTTTGGATTCGCACCAGGAATCATTTTTAAGACCTCCAGAACTGGTTGAATTACTTCAAAAGCTTTTTGATGGCAATGGCCATGCACTAATATTTCTTGCTGAGTTGCCTTAAATTTCAGATTGTTCGGATGCGCATGATGAGAATTGTTGGGTTGAATAGAGGCTTCTTTCATTAAAAATTCTTCAAAAGTAAAACTATGCTTTGACACCATCTCAGCTTGTTCCCCAAGCCCCATCATTAGATACTCATCTCTGAGAGATAAGATACAAGCAGGTTCTAGACCAATAATAGGGACGCCTTCTTTGGCGTAAATACTTAAGTGATCTAAGAGTTCCTTCGCTTGGACTTTTGCCTCATCGACGAGTCCATTACTGAGGAAGGTTTTTCCACAACAGTAATGACCTTCTGGTTTACGCGGTATGTTGACCCAATACCCGGCAGCTTCGAGAACTTCTGCAGCTGCTTCGAGGTTCTCAGATTCAAATTGACCATTAAATGTGTCAGCAAATAAGACAACTAATTTTTGACCTGCAAAACTCTTCATGCGCCAATCCTCTAGCCCATATCTGTTATGAGGACTATTCCAAATAGTCTTAGTTTGCCATTGAGGTAAGGAGCGCTTCGCAGAAATACCCAGTAGTCGTTCACTTAATAATGCAAGTAGGGGAAAACGATTACGTAAATTTAGAAGTGTCGGCAGCCCTGGTATTTTTGTAATGTGATGTGCATATCTTGGTAAATAAGCAAATAGACGATCGCGCAGACTAAGACCATGCTCTTTTTGATAATGGCTCAAAAATTCAATTTTCATTTTTGCCATATCAACGCCTGTGGGACATTCTCGTTTACAGCCCTTACAGCCGACACAAAGATCCATGGCATCTTTGACCGTTTTACTAGCAAGAGCTTGGCCTTCGAGTTGATTGGAAAGTGCTAGTCTGAGCGTGTTAGCACGACCTCGGGTTAGATGTTGTTCATCCCGAGTAACACGATAACTGGGGCACATTGTGCCAGCATCAAATTTACGACAATGGCCATTGTTGTTACACATTTCAACAGCCTTAGAAAATCCTTGAGCTGGATCCATGCCCGTTCCAGAGGGACTAACTGTCTCAGTAAGAGGGTCATTTTGTACATTCCAGGATGACCAATCAAGAGAGGTTTGTAAAGGACTGACCTTATAAGAAGGATGAAAGCGCATCAGAGAATGGTCATCCATTTTGGGTGGATTAATTATTTTTCCGGGGTTCAGTTGATTTTGGGGATCAAAAGCATGTTTAATCTCACCAAATGCTTGGTTGATATGATCGCCAAACTGCCATTTGATCCACTCTCCTCGCGATATACCATCGCCATGTTCGCCACTAAAGGCGCCTTTATATTTTCTTACCAGGGTAGCTGCTTCCTCGGCAATCGCGCGCATTTTCTTCGCACCATCTCTTCGCATATCTAAGATAGGACGAACATGAAGTGTACCAACTGAAGCATGTGCATACCAAGTTCCACGGGTACCATATTTATTAAAGACATCCGTTAGAGCACTCGTATATTCAGCAAGATGTTCGAGAGGAACAGCGCAGTCTTCAATAAAGCTGACCGGTTTACCATCACCTTTTAAGCTCATCATGATGTTCAGTCCAGCTTTACGAACTTCCCAGAGGTTTTTTTGCATCTGAGCTTGTGTCATCTCTACCACAGAATTTGGTAAACCTAAATCTGCCATCAGAGTAACTAGATCTTTCAATTTTTGAATTAAAGCATTATGGTTGTCACCACTAAACTCAACTAACAAAATAGCCTCTGGGGTTGCCGCATTTTTATCAATTAAAGCGGTTTCAATCACTGCTCTAAATTCTGGATTTTGACGACCTAAGTCAAGCATCGTTCGATCAACAAGCTCAATGGCAGTTGGGCCAAGTTTGGCAATATGCTGGGCACTATCCATTGCTGCATGAAAGCTAACAAAATTAATTACACCTAAAATTTTGTGTTGAGGTAGTGGCGATAGTTGCAGTTGTAAGGATTTAAAGTAAGCCAGAGATCCTTCACTTCCGACCAATAAGTGCGCTAAATTGACCTTACCATCAGGTCTGTAAGGTTTTTCATTTTGATTATGAAAAATATCTAGGTTGTAACCAGCGACCCGTCGTAATACTTTTGGCCAGTTTGTATCTATTTCTGTTTGATATTTTTTGGCTAATTGTTGTACCAATTGACCAAGACGAAGTACCTCACCTTTAGCGTTTTCCATCAGGCCAAATGATACAAGTTCACCGCTGGCTAACCAAGCATCAATACCAGCGACATTGTGTACCATGTTGCCATAAGCAATTGATCTTGAGCCGCACGAGTTGTTACCCGCCATACCACCGATTGTTGCTTGTCCAGAAGTAGATACATCAACAGGAAACCAAAGTTGGTGTTTTTTTAAAGCAGCATTGAGATGATCCAACACCATACCCGGTTCAACCACGGCAATTTTTTCTTCTGCATCAACAGAAATTAAGTTTCTAAAATATTTGGAATTATCAATTACTAGAGCAGGGCCAGTGGTTTGGCCACATTGACTAGTCCCCCCACCCCGAGGCAAGATCGGTACTTGTAATTCTCTAGCGACTTGGAGGGCTACGGTAATATCATTCGCACAGCTTGGTACACAAACTGCAATTGGGATAGTTTGGTAGATAGAAGCATCCGTGGCATAACGACCCCGGCTACCTATGTCTGTGTAAACTTCGGCAGCACTATTTTTTTGGATTCGCTCCGCAAGTAAATGGCTTTCACTTGGCTTATTCATAGACATTCAAATAATTTTGTAATACAAAAGCATACCCTAATTTCGACCATAACTCTTTATTTCAACGAAATCATTCTTTAAACAAGATAAAATTGTTAGTATTCAAAAACAATTTGGAGCAAAGTGTTATGTTAAAACTCGATAATCATCCAGCTGGAAGACACTTTTTACACATCCCTGGACCTAGTCCTGTTCCTTCCAGAATTCTAAGAGCAATTAGCTATCAGACGATTGACCATCGTGGACCAGAGTTTGGAGCGTTTGGTTTACAGCTATTAACTGAGATCAAAAAACTTTTTAAAACAGATCATCCGGTCATTATTTACCCATCATCTGGCACTGGTGCTTGGGAAGCTGCTTTAGTCAATACATTAAATACAGGTGATTTGGTATTGATGTATGAATCAGGTCATTTTGCTTCCTTATGGAATCGTTTGGCCCTACGTATGGGGTTGCGAACTGAGTTAATGAGTCAACCCGGGATTGAAGGTTGGCGATATGGTGTAGATGCTAAAAAAATTGAAGAGCGTTTAAAGGCAGACACACAACATGAAATCAAAGCAGTTTGTGTTGTTCACAATGAAACCTCTACAGGTGTAACCTCTGATATTTCTGCTGTCAGAAAAGCGATTGATACGGCAAAGCATCCTGCGTTGCTCATGGTGGATACGATTTCAGGATTAGGTTCTGCTGATTATCAAAATGATGAATGGGGAGTAGATGTAACAATCAGTGGGTCGCAAAAAGGTTTGATGATGCCACCAGGACTTGGATTTAATGTGGCATCACCGAAGGCTATTACTGCAAGTCATCAATCAAATATGCCAAAATCTTACTGGGCATGGGATGAGATTATTGAGGCCAATAAGACAGGATACTTTCCAACGACTCCAGCAACCAATTTATTGTATGGACTTAGTGAAGGTATAGAAATGATTCTTGCTGAAGGATTAGAGCAAGTTTTCCAAAGACACCGCAAGTTAGGTAATGCTTGTCGAGCAGCCGTTCAAGCATGGGGTTTAGAAGTTTTGTGTAAAGATCCTGCGGTATATTCCCCGGTAGTAACTAGTGTTTTACTACCGGAGGGGATTGATGCAAATGCTCTGCGTAAGTTAATTCTTGAGCGCTATAACCTATCTTTAGGAACTGGACTAGGACGACTTAATGGGCGTGTATTTAGAATTGGTCATTTAGGTGACTGTAATGAGTTATCCTTATTGGCAGCTATTTCTGGATGTGAAATGGGTTTACAAGCTTTTGGCGTGAAGTTACAAGCAAGCGGTGTTTTAGCAGCCCAAGAAGTTCTTCAGTAAGGATATTAAATTCATGAATATTTGCCGTGTTTATTTGAAATTTGCTATTGCAACGATGTTCCTCTTCGTCTTAACGATCTCATCTGCCCAAAATTTAGCAGACTTTAAGGAGGATGGAAGTAACGGTTCTTGTGGTTGGGCAAAACAAGACAAAAGTGGTAAAACAATGCCAATCAGCATTTATGCCAGCCCTAACGAGAGCTCTCTAATCAAAACAATCAAAAATGATTCCAATTATTATTGGGTAGTTGAAAAGAAGGGATCATGGCTCAAACTGCGCGGCTCGGGAGGCTCTCAGTTCTTAAATGGTCCTCTAGTAGGTTGGGTGAAGTTGAGTCAGTTACAACTTGGAGCATTTAGGAACTGTAATTAATCGAGTTGGGCCCCAGACTCTTTGACAATTTTTTTCCATTTTGCAATTTCATCTTTTAATTTTGTATTCAGTTGATTCGCTGCAACGGTAGTAATATCCAAGCCCTGTGAAATTAATTTTTCACGAAGTTCTGGTTGAGCTAAGGCCTTATCCATTGCCGCTTGAATAGTTTTACCGACCTCAATAGGTACGCCATGAGGAGCAAAAAGTCCTACCCATACCTCACCAACACAATCTGGATATGTTTCTGCAATCGCAGGAATTTCTGGGGCTAAGGATGATCTTTTTGGTGAGCTAATTGCTAGACCTTGAAGCTTGCCAGAACGAATATAGGTCAGAGCAGATGGAAGGCTAGCAAAGGCCAAGGGCACTTGACCCCCAAGGACATCATTGATTGCTGGGGATACACCCTTGTAGGGAATATGCTGCATATCCACGTTGGCACTGTTGTTGAGCATAGCACCAAGAAGGTGACTAATTGTTCCATTTCCGGCAGATGCATAAGAAAGTTCACCGGGTCTTTTTTTTGCTAAAGAGATGACATCAGTAAAAGATTTCATGGAAGAGTTGGGTGGAGAAACTAAAACATACGGCGTTGATCCAATATAGGATAAAAATACGAAGTCATTAATTGGATCAAATCCAGGATTTTTATATAGAGCTGGATTGATCGCTTGAGCACTATTTATTGTCAGCAATAGTGTATAGCCGTCCTTAGATCCTTTAGCCACACTTTGGGTGCCAATATTGCCGCCTGCCCCTGGACGATTTTCAACGACGATTGAAGTCTTTAGAGCCTCACTTAAAGCAGGAGCAATAGTTCGAGCAACAATATCATTCGTACCTGCTGCCGCTTGGGGAACCACTAATGTAATCGGCTTATTGGGATAGTTCTGTCCAAAGCAAATACTCGCAAAGAAGAGTAATAAAAGAACAGATGGTTGCAGTATTTTCATAAGATTGATCATAGAGATATTTATTCTGGTTTAATATTTTTCGACTGAATGATAGTTGACATTTTGTTGACTTCACTATTTAAAAATGTATTCGCCTCTTCTGGACTATTACCAAAAGGATCTATACCTAATTGCTCAAAACGTGCCTTTATTTCAGGAGCATTGACAGCACGTTTTGTTTCCGATGCAATACGATCAATGATATTTTTTGGTGTTCCTGAACGTGTTAAAAACATTGACCAAGTACTTGATTCAAGATCAAGTCCCGCAGCTTCAAGCATTGTCGGAACCTCTGACGCACTGGAAATACGTTGATGTGACATGATGGCCAGCGCTTTTATTTTTCCGGCTCTGACTTGTGGCATAAGAGTGGGTGGCGTATCAATAAAGACTTGAATATTATTGCCCATTAAGTCTTGAAGTGCCAAAGCTGATCCTTTATATGGTACATGGGTCATCTCGATATTAGTTTTTATCTTAAAAAGCTCAGTAGCCATATGAGCTGCAGCACCGATGCCTGAGGATCCATAAGAAAGTTTTCCGGGATTAGCTCTTGCAAAAGCAATGAATTCTTTTAAGTCTTTAACTGGAAGAGCATTACTAACCGTCATCAATAGAGGAGTAATACCTACCAATGAAATAGGTGATAGGCTTTTTAATGGATCGAATGAAAGTGTCCTTGCATAAAGTGTTGGATTGACAGAGTGAGCTGCCAGAACTGTTAAAAAGGTATAGCCATCTGGGCTCGCCCTTGCAACATATTCAGAACCAATTAAGGCATTGGCACCAGGTTTGTTCTCAATTACAATCTGCCAACCAGTATTTTCTATTATTTTTTGTACCACAATGCGAGTGGTTACATCACTTAAACCGCCCGGAGCATAAGGAACTATCCACCTGATTGGTTTATTGGGCCAAGACGCAGCTTGACTTGACCAAGGAAAAATTAAACCTAGTAGAGTAGAGATGCCACTTAGATGAAATAGTCTTCGATTCATACAGTTAAATCCTTTAAGTAACGTCTCATTTTAAGCGTAGATACTAGTGGGAATATCAGACATTCCATAGTATTTACCCCAATAGTAAACAATCTCATAGGATTTAGTATCGTGTAATAACTAGATAATAAGGAGATAACGATGACAGCCATTCACGTTAATGGTAAAACCTTTGAGGTCAATGCTGACCCTGATACACCCCTCTTATGGGTCATTAGAGAACATCTAGGTTTAACTGGAACAAAATTTGGTTGTGGAATAGCACAATGTGGCGCATGTTCTGTCCATATTAATGGTGAAGTAATGCGAAGCTGTGTGTATAAATTATCGATGCTGACAAACAAAGATAAGATTACAACGATTGAAGGCTTATCGGATAATTTATCCCATCCCGTCCAACAGGCATGGGCTCAAGTGGATGTTCCACAATGTGGGTATTGTCAGTCAGGACAATTGATGGCAGCAAGTGCTTTACTGCAACGCAAAAGTAATCCAACCGATCAAGATATCGATAACTCGATGACAAATATTTGTCGTTGTGGAACCTATCAGCGCATCCGTGAAGCAGTCCATTTGGCTGCAACGATTGCTAAAAATCCTAACAAAAGAAAAGCATAAAAGGGCCTGTGATGACTACTCAATCTCTAAATAGTTCACCGGATTTGCCTACCTCTAGAAGAAAATTTCTTGTCACGAGTATGTCTGCTGGTGCTGGCTTGGTTCTTGGCTTTGCATTACCCAGTAAAGTTTTTTCCGCCACTTCCGCACAAGTTGCTCCTGAAATTAATGCTTGGGTCGTGGTAAAGCCTGACGATACAGTGGTTATTCGAATCGCTAGAACTGAAATGGGTCAAGGCACTTTGACCGGGTTAGCACAATTGGTTGCAGAGGAATTAGATTGTGATTGGAATAAGGTAACCACTGAGCTTGTTGCGCCTCAAGATAATCTTGCTAGGCAAAATGTTTGGGGACAAATGCTTACTGTAGGAAGTTTTGGGATTAGATTTTCTCAAGATTTAGTTAGGCGAGGTGGAGCTTCTGCAAAGATGATGTTAATGCAAGCGGCGGCGAACCAATGGCAAGTCCCTCTTAGTGATCTTACTGCAAAAAATAGCGTCATCCTTCATGGACCCTCAGGTAGATCCATGACATATGGGGTCGTTGCTGATGCTGCGGCAAAACTTACTCCTCCCGATCCAAAAAACATGATTTTAAAAGATCCAAAACAATGGACATTAATTGGTAAACCCTTAAAACGTTTGGATACCCTAGATAAATTAGACGGTAGTAAGAAATATGCCGTAGACGTGCAATTACCTGGAATGTTAAATGCGATTTACTTTGGAAGCCCAGTTTTTGGCACGAAATTAAAAAGTCTTGATGATCGCCAAGCCATCAATATGCCTGGGGTAAAGAGAGTTTTAAAAGTAGCTGACGATGGTTATGCCGTTGTTGCTGATACTTGGTGGCAAGCTAAAGTGGCAGCAGAAAAAGTGGTTGTAGTTTGGGATGACGCTGAACTAAGTCTTAAATCAAGCAGCACAATTGACGCCTATCTGAAAACTGGTTTAACAGCGACAACAGGACTTTTTACATTTAGGGATGAAGGCACTGCACTCAGTCAGCTTGCGAAGGATACCAAAAAAATAGAAGCAACCTATAGTGCACCATTTTTAGCCCATGCCACGATGGAGCCTCTGAACTGTACTGCTCAGGTTAATTCAGACCGTGCAGAAATCTGGGTGGGTACTCAAGATCCTGAGGGTGGTCAACTAGCCATGTCGAAGACCCTAGGATTGCCAATGAATCAGTGTTTTGTCAATCGATTTGATCCAGGTGGTGGTTTTGGGCGAAGAGGTCGGGTATCCGATTATGTGGTGCATGCCGTGAATATCGCTAGACAAATACCGGGAGTACCCATCAAGATGTTGTGGACACGTGAAGAAGATATGACCCATGGTCAATATCGTCCTATATCCATGTGTAAGTTAAGTGCAAGTTTAGATGAAAATAATCGCTTACATGCTTTGCATATTCGGCTATCTGGTCAGTCCATTTATGCATGGCGAAATCCTACACAAGATCTGACAGGATTTAAAGATAATTCGCAAGTTCAAGGATGGTCTGGTGATCCGAAAAGTGATCAACAACTTTGTTATGGTGCGCCTCATTTAAAAATTGAATATGCCATGCGCAATACCCATGTTCCAGTAGGAACTTGGCGGGGTGTGAATGTTCCTCAAAATTCTTTTTACGTGGAAGCTTTTATTGATGAATTAGCTAAATATGCAAAAAAAGATCCCTTAGAATTTAGAAGAGAAAATACAAAATTACCCAAACAACTTGCAATTCTTAATTTAGCAGCAGAAAAAGGTAATTGGGGTAGAGCACTGCCGTCGGGTGTACATCGAGGAATCGCACAGTTCATGAGTTATGACACCTATAGTGCAGCTACGGTTGAGTTATCTGTAAAACCTTCTGGAGAGGTCAAGGTTCATCGGGTTGTTTTGGCTTTAGATTGTGGTTATGCCGTCAACCCAAGTCAAATTGAAGCTCAAGTTCAGGGATCGATTGTGTATGGATTAAGTGCTGCCATGTGGGGTGAGTGTACAGTTCAAAATGGACGGATCAAGCAGCGTAACTTTGACGACTACCGAGTATTACGTTTAGCTGAGATGCCTAAAGTAGAAACATATATTCAAAACACAGCTGGTAATTGGGGAGGGGTAGGAGAGCCGCTGATTGCTGCTATTACACCTGCTGTTATTAATGCACTTGCGGCTGCAACCGGAAAAAGAATTCGTGATTTACCAATCAAAAATCATACTTTAAGAACGTAAAAGGAATTTTTATGGCGCTAAAAAAATTGATTTGTTTTTTAACTGGGTTGTTCATGCACAGTCAACTTTTTGCTGCGGACATTACATTACTTGCCTCAACGGGAGTAAGTTCCATGATGAAAGTTGTCTTATCAGATTTTGAGAAAAAGACTGGTCATCACATCAAAGTTTCATATGACACATCCAATCTTTTGATGAAACGGATTCAAGCAGGTGAGTCGGTTGATTTAGTTATTTTGACAGCTCCATTAATTGACGAACTGACTCAATCTGGAAAGATAACGCCAGGAAGCCGCCTTGATCTTGCTAAATCCGGGATTGGGGTAGCGATACAAAGTGGTAAAACAAAGCCCGACATTAGCTCACCTGAGGCATTAAAAAAAGCCTTGTTAGAAACGAATTCAGTTGCTTATACAGCAACTGGAGCAAGTGGTATTTATTTTTCAAAAGTAATCGATCAATTAGGGATTGGAGATCTGATAAGAGCTAAGTCCAAAACCCCAGCAGGTGGAATTATTGCTGAGATTGTTGCAAAGGGTGATGCAGAAATGGGGGTGCAAATGATTAGTGAGCTCACTGGTGTAAGAGGTACACAGTTGGTCGGACCATTGCCAGGTAATTTACAAATGTTTACTATTTTTTCTGCAGGGATGATGAAAGATGCCAAGGATCCACAGTTAGTCAAATCCTTGATGCAATTTATCAGTACACCAGAATCTGTTGCGGTATACAAGTCGCAAGGAATGGAACCAATTTAAATATTAAAAAAAGTAATCATTATTAAATTATTGTTAAATATCAAATCGTACTGATAATTAATTACCAAATCATTTGAACTTATTTAAAAATAAAGTTATTGTCTCTTCGTTAGTAAATTAAAAAAATTAAAATATCAAATAAAAATATGAAAATCCTAGTTTATGGAGCGGGTGCAATTGGTAGTTGGTTAACTGCAGAGCTAACAAAAGCCAAGCATGATGTATGTCTTTTAGCCAGAGGTGAAAACCTCAAAAATCTACAAACACATGGTGTAAGATACGGCGAAATAGGAGGCGAAGAATTTCAGGTTCCCGTTCAATGCATCTCTCCAGAGTCATCTGATAAAAATTTCGATATTATATTTGTCACTCTTAAATCAATGCAAATCGCTGATGCTGCAGAGGATTTGGTCGCTAGACTGTCCCCTGGTGGATCGCTAGTTATGATACAAAATGGGCTTCCATGGTGGTACTTTAGCGGCATTGATTCACCTTGGTGTGGGAGACGCTTACAGTCTTTAGATGCTGATGGATCACTTAAAAAAAATATTCCTATTGAGGCTGTTGTCGGCGCCGTTATATTTAGACCAGTGATTAAAGTTGGCCCCACTGAATATGCCCTTCCTAAAGTTCCTAAGTCTTGGTTAACCATTGGTGAAGTGGATAATCAAATTCGTCCTCGATTATTTGATATTGAAAAACTCGTTGCCTCTACAGGATTTGGAGTTCAAGTTGTTCAAGATATTCGTAAAGCAAAATGGCAAAAATTACTCAGAAATATTGTTTGGAATACACTTTGTACGATTGGACAGTCACCCCCAGGTAAATATGAGGCACATCCTTACGGATCTGAAATAGTTCATCTCATCATGAATGAAAGCTTGGCAGTAGCGAATCATCTTGGTATTGATTTAGATATAAACCCGGCCAGTGAGTTATTAAGCGTAAAGGGTGATTTTCGGAATAATCCATCCATGCTTCAAGATATTAGAGCTGGACGTCCACTGGAGAGCGCTGCAATCATTCAAGTAGTGATTGAAATGGGAGAGATTTTAAATATTCCAACACCAACTTTGCGCATGATTGCTTTATTTTTAGATGTTTTGAATCAGGCTGCGCAAGAAGAGGGTGGTGGTATTCGGGTCGTTGGTAAATAATTTCTTTACATACTTCAATATAAATAACCATGAAAAAATTTAATCGATTTGTAATATTGTTAGGCATTATTTGTTTAAGTTTGAGTCTGAATATTCCCCTACGGGCACAAGAATACCCCAATAGACCCATCAAAATGGTGATCCCTTACCCACCTGGCGGGCCATCTGATATTGTGGGACGACTTCTTGGCCAAGCTCTTAGTGAAAGTCTTGGACAGCCAGTCATTATTGAAAGCAAACCTGGTGCTGCGGCAAATATTGGCACGCAATATGTTGCAAGGTCTAATCCAGATGGATATACACTTTTGTTGGTGAGTAGTAATTTAGTGATTAATCCAAATTTATACGCTAATCCTGGATATGACACTATCAAAGATTTTGCACCGATCATTATGCCAGCAGGATCTCCTAATTTGATTGTGGTTCATCCAAGTTTTCCAGCAAAAAATGTTCAAGAATTTTTAGCGTTAATTAAAGCAAACCCGGGAAAATATGATTTTGCAAGTCCTGGTGGAGGATCTGGACCACATCTTAGTGCTGAGTTACTTAAACTGAAATTAAATTTGAGTATGCAGCACATCCCATTTAATGGTGGCGGGCCTTCACTGCAAGCAGTATTGGGTAATCAAGTTCCAATTGGTTTTTCGACACTGCCGCCAGCAATTGCTCAGGTTAAGGCTGGGAAATTAGTAGGTATCGCTTTTACCAGTAGTGCAAGATCACCGGTTCTGCCAGGGGTTCCTACTCTTGTTGAATCAGGGGTGCCGGAAGTTGAGGGAGAGACTTTGCAATTTATTGTTGCTCCAGCTGGAACACCAAACGCGATTATTCAAAAACTCAATTTGGAAATGAATAAAGCCTTATCCAACCCTGAATTACAAGCAAAATTAGTTAGTGCAGGTTACTTTGTATATAACAATACACCAGAACAAACAGCCCAAAAAATTCGTTTGGAGCTTGATAAGTGGGGTGCCGTTATTAAAGCTGGGAAGATTAAACCTGACTAATTTTTCAAGTTTTGTAGGAAGGATCTAATTTGTCCAACATGCGAAGCAGTGCTTGCCACTCACCTTTTTTTTCCTGATAGCCAGGCCTAGCAAAGCTTTTTGCCACACCCTCCGCAATTTCTTGTGACGGGATGATTAATTTTGACCCGCCGGCAAGCGCCGCAATTTGAATTTGGCAAGCTCTCTCGAGGTAGTACATATAGTCAAAAGCCTCACGAATCGTATTCCCACAAGTGAGAAGGCCATGGTTCGATAGAATCAAAGTCATCTTATTGCCAATGTCTGCAACCAAACGCTGACGTTCCTCTAAGTTGAGTGCTACACCTTCATAGGCATGATAGGCAACATTATTGGTAAGCCGCATGGCATGTTGAGAAATAGGTAGTAATCCTTGTTCTTGAGCTGAGACAGCAACCCCTGAAGCAGTATGGGTATGCATCACGCAATAAACATCGCTACGGGCCTCGTGGATAGCGCTATGAATCACAAACCCGGCCTGATTAAAACCCAAGCCTGTAGGATCGTCAACGATTTCGCCATCAAGCGTAACTTTTACTAGATTAGAAGCTTTGACTTCATCCCACATGAGTCCAAAAGCATTCAGTAAGAAATGATTATCAGAGCCTGGAACTTTCGCTGAAATATGGGTATAGATTAAATCTGTCATCTTGAAATGAGCTGCGAATCGATAACAGGCGGCAAGGTTGACCCGAGTTTGCCATTCCGCCTCACTCACTTTGCCACGAATGTCGCTATCAGAAAAATCCATGATGTGTCTCCAGTCTAGTTGTGCTTTTTTAAGTATTATAAACTCTATCTCATGATCAATATTTCATTCTTATGTTGGACCTTATACTTCAATTAAGGACATAAAAAGTCTAAAGATAGACTCGATTAATATTATTTAAAGGATCAAGATCATGGCACGTATCATTGGCGGTATTGGAGTTTCACATTCACCGACGATTGGCTTTGCAAAAGATAAAAATCAACAAAATGACCCTGTCTGGGCTCCTATTTTTGAAGCATTTGCACCCATTAAAGAGTGGTTAAAAGAGAAGAGTCCTGATGCCTTATTTTTAATTTCTAATGATCATGTCACATCATTTTTCTTTGACCATTATTCTGCATTTACCTTAGGTATTGGTCATCAATATTCTGTGGCTGATGAAGGAGGGGGCCAACGTCATATTCCTCCAATACCAGGGCATAGTGAATTAGCTATTCATATCGGCAAGTCACTTATGAGTGATGAGTTCGATATGTCATTCTTTCAAAACAAAACTTTAGATCATGGAACTTTTTCTCCAATGTCCATGTTGGCAAATGATGATGGTTCCTGGCTAGCACCGATCATTCCTTTACAGGTAGGAGTTTTACAATTCCCCATTCCTAGTGCTAAAAGATGTTTTAACTTAGGCTTAGCACTGCGAAAAGCTATTGAAAGTTATCCACAAGATTTAAAGGTGGTGATTGTTGCTACTGGAGGTTTATCTCATCAAGTACATGGTGAGCGATCGGGTTTTAACAATACCCAGTGGGATCTAGAGTTTTTGGATCTGATTGAAAAAGACCCACAGCAGTTAACTAAGATGACTCATGCAGAGTATGCGACTAAGGGAGGTTTTGAGGGATCTGAAGTGATTATGTGGTTAATCATGAGAGGTGCTCTCTCTGGTGAGATTAAGAAGATTCACCAGACATATTACTTGCCATCCATGGCTGGAATAGCAACAGTCATTTATGAAAATCTTGCTACAGATAGTTCATTCAGTGACGCAGAAAAGCAGATCAATCAAATGAATCATCAATTGGCGGGAATAGAGCAACTCCAAGGAACATATCCATTCACCCTTGAAAAAAGCGTTAAAACATATCGACTCAACAAGTTTTTACATGATATGGTTTACCCAGAACATCGTGCTGCATTTAAAGAGAACGAAGCATTAAGTTTTACTCAAGCAAACCTTACTGAAGAAGAAAAAGAGTTAGTACGAAACCGGGATTGGCGAGGTTTGATTCACTATGGATGTATATTCTTTGGTCTAGAGAAGTTGGGGGCTGTTCTTGGCATCTCAAACCTTCATATTTATGCTGCAATGCGTGGTCAGAGTTTGGAAGAGTTTCAAAAAACACGAAATGCACCTAATGCTCTTTATTCAGTAGCGGCTACTGATGCAAAGAAAAACGATTGGTAATAAGAAGTATATATTTAGACGTATAAATGGGTATATTTGGTATATAAAAGTCCTTTAGGTTGATTCAGAAGGCTTTACGAGGTTGACTTTGTTATGATGACGGTTTATGTAAAAGAGACCAGTCGTGATCAAAGAACGAAGAGAGTATCTTTTTTCCCTTGTAATTGCTATTACCGGATCGATTTTGTTTGCTGGTAAAGCTATTTTTATTAAACTCAGTTATGGCTATGGTGCTTCATCCGAGGTGTTGCTTGCTTTGCGGATGATATTTGCTTTCCCATTATTTTGGCTTGTTTATTTTTCTACCAAGCAGCATCAAAATCTTCTTAAGTTAAATCGAAGCGATTTGTACAAATTATGTTGGTTAGGTTTTAGCGGATATTTTTTATCAAGTTATTTAGATTTTTTGGGACTATTTTATATTTCTGCAGGTCTAGAGCGAATTGTTTTATATCTAACCCCAGCCATCGTTGTTTTGATATCCTATTTTTTTCTGAAAAAGCCGATATCACTACTACAATGGATTTCCATCATTATTGGTTATTTGGGCGTCATCTTTGCTTTTATCGAGGATCTTAAAGCGAATGGAAGTAATGGTTGGCTTGGCGTTGGATTAGTTTTTGCTAGTGCATGCTTATATGCAAACTACCTTATTTTTTCTGGTGAAATAGTCGAACGCATAGGTAGTATAAGATTAGTTACCTATGCGAGTAGTTTTTCTGCCTTATGCAGTGTGATCCAAATACTATTTTATTCACCTCGTTCTATCTTAGAACAAGCCTATCCAGTGTATTGGTTTAGTTTAGGGAATGCGTTTTTTTGTACAGTATTGCCGATGCTGATGATTATGATTGCTGTTCAGAGAATTGGGTCTTCACTTACAGCGCAATCTGGAATCTTAGGACCTGTAGCAACTATCTTCATGGGTTGGTACTTTTTACAAGAAAACATTACTTTATTGCAGATAATTGGTCTGGTCTTAGTGATTTTTGCTGTTTGGTTATTGATGAAAAACAAGGCGTGATTCATCGGTTACACTAAAACATATCATTTAAAAATCTCATTATCTTTTATTCCATTTTTTATATCTTCTATTAAAGAGACTTCATGCCTAAAAGTATTCAGTTTGCACTGGTTGCAATGGTTTTTTACGGGATCATGGATATCGTATATAAAAAAGTGGCATCAAAAGGAATTGCTTCCTATCACTTCATGGTTTTACAAACTATTTTTTTTGCCCCAGGAATATTAATCTATAGTTATTTGACACAATCTTTGCAGATTGGTATTCCCTTTTATTGGGGAATGTCAGCCGGAGTGCTGAGTTTAATTGCCTTGATTCATTTTGGGAATAGCCTTAAAAGTGGCGCAGTGAGTACTATAGTTCCGATTTATCGATTGAGTTTTATGATTACATCGCTACTTGCAGTTCTTCTTTTAGGTGAAAACTTGAGCCTGCCCAAAGTTATTGCATTTTTATTATCTATGTGTGCTATTTGGCTTTTATTCGGTCGAGCTTCTTCAGCAACCAGAATCTCCAAAGATGCTTTAAAAGATGTATTGATTGCTACTATTTTGATGGGGTGCGTGAGTTTCATCTATAAATTGGGAACGCTTGCTGGTGGTACACCCGCTTCAGTGATTACTGGTCAGGCAAGCCTCTTTTTTCCTTTGGCACTTGCCTACGCGATCTATCGCGATCAAGGTTTTAATATACCCATTAAATATTACCCGTATGGCCTGACATCAGGTGTTCTTCTATTGGGGGCCTTGATCAGTCTAATCTCTGGTCTAGCGATTGGGCCCGCTAGTACTTTAGTGCCAATAGCGCAAATGAGCTTTGTAGTATCTGCTGCCTTTGGACTTCTTTTTTTAAAAGAAAAACTTAGTGTA
>Ga0214921_10003987_pt1 | contig 22177 bp, 21 predicted proteins | sample LL1505_MetaG_FD_177992 | JGI IMG/M metagenome (GOLD analysis project Ga0214921, IMG submission 177992) | Freshwater microbial communities from Lake Lanier, Atlanta, Georgia, United States - LL-1505 | ecosystem: Environmental > Aquatic > Freshwater > Lake | place: USA: Georgia | collected... | reverse complement strand
TGCACTATCAAAAATATTGAAGTTGAAACAGCGGCAACATTAATTACTCCTCGTATGAAATCTGCGATTGAAGGCGAGGCAATGAAGTTGAAGATGATTGCTCCGAAAGCTAGATTACCTATTGAGGAGGAGATTTGATATGCAATGGAAGATTACACCTAATTGGAAGAAGAGTATCATTGACAGACACTTTTGGAAGAAAGATGGCGTCAAAGGTATTATCGAACAAGAGATTGGTTGGCGATGGGGAGAGTTTTATGTTACACCTCCAGAAGGAGTAACGATTGAACAATTCTTAGCAGACTACGAAGATGAACTAAACATATTCGAAGAGTTTGATGATGTTGGTCATTTTGAAACTAGCGATGGCTGTTGGGAAGAATGGTCGTTCTATGGATTTGATGATGAAGAAGAACAAGAGCGATTAGAAGAACTTGTCAATGGCGAAGGTTCTTATGAATTAGAAGAAACAGAAGGTTGGAATATCTCCGATAGTGAGACAATCATTCAAGGTGATATCACAATCGAAGAGGTCGAAGACTGATGAAAATGGATGCTATTGACGCATACAAAGTTTATTTAGGAGTTAAAAATCACTTCACGCAAGATAGCTACGATTGGTTCAAGTACAACAAGAAAGTCAATGTCACATACGATTCGTTTTTGAAACGTAAAGACAAAATCTTTTTTGCTAAACTTGGCAATCGTAAAGATGCTTACTTAGAAGAGTTTTTAGTTTCTAACTTCTTGCACGACACAAAAATTTGGGTTGGTGAACTTCTCTCTGAAGAATGTGAAGAACGCTACAAAGAATGGAAACGTAAACAAGAATCGTTGACGTATGTATTTAAGAATGAGATGGATTTTATCTCTGGTTGGTCTGCCAACGAACTGAATGAATTTTTTAATGCTAAAGGTGGAGACCACCCACCAATCATAAAGAAATACTTAAGAGGAGAAATCAGTCTGGAGACACTAGCAATATTGAATTCACTATTGCAATTTGTCAAAAGGTATGATACAATGATACATGATCCAATCTACAAAGAGGTAAGCAAGTTATGCAAAAAGTACCAGCCCTTTTTAAATTACGATACGGCAAGGATGAAAAAGTCACTCAGAGAGTTGGTAGTGACGTAATGCAGGTGGCAGTATTTCGTAAACCTAGTAAGGTTTGCCGACTATTGACACCTATAGAGAATTGTGATAGACTATATACTATAGTAGATTATGATAAAAGTGGACAAGCAAAACATACATTTAATACTTAACATACAAGGAAATACTAATATGGCATCAACATCATTTGCAGATTTGAAAAAGTCACGCACCAAAGATTTGGAAAAACTCACAGACGCAGTTTCCAAACTCACAAATAAAGAAGAAGGTAAGAAGTCTTATGAAGACACCCGATTCTGGAAACCCACAGTAGACAAAGCAGGTAATGGATTCGCAACGATTCGTTTTCTCCCCTCACCCGCAGGCGAGGATGTACCTTGGGTTCAAGTTTTCAATCATTCATTCCAAGGTCCTGGTGGATGGTACATTGAAAATTCGTTGACTACACTCAACAAGAAAGACCCTGTGTCTGAACACAATAGCATCCTTTGGAACTCTGGTTCTGATGCTAACAAAGATATTGCACGTAAGCAAAAGCGTAAGTTGCAGTATATCGCAAACGTTTATATTGTTAAGGACCCTGCAAATCCTGACAATGACGGAACAGTTAAATTGTTCAAATTTGGTAAGAAGATTTTCGACAAGTTGAATGACTTGATGAATCCCGAGTTTGAAGATGAAACTCCTGTCAACCCATTCGACCTTTGGGAAGGTGCGAACTTCAAGTTGAAGATTCGTAAGGTAGAAGGTTATCAGAACTATGATAAGTCTGAGTTTGAATCACCAGCACCTTTGTCTGGCGATGAAGATGATTTAGAACGTATCTGGAAGCAAGAGTTTAGTTTGTCTGAATTCTTAAGCGAGAAGAACTTCAAGTCTTATGATGAGTTGAAAGCACGTTTGAACAAAGTGCTTGGTCTTGAAGATGGTTCTGCTGGAGATAATTATTACTCCACTAAACCTAACGTAACAGCTTCAGCTAAACCTGAGACACCAACTAAGCCAAAGACTACAGTTGCAGACTCAGTTAGTGATGATGAAGACTTAAGTTATTTTGAGAAACTCGCTGAAGATTAATATTTCGTAATCTCCTTTGTGACTTGATAGGGAAGCAATAAAATGCTTCCCTTTTTTTACACTTTAGTTTGTGCGGTTGATGTTCTCAATAAATCTCCATGCGGTGCACCTTGAATAATTGTAGTCACTTGTTTTACTGAATTGTCTGTAGTATTTCCACTATTAGCAACAACAGTAGAACCACCTGCACCAGAAGTTGTAGTTGTTGAACCTCCAGCAGTTACAGTTAAACTTCCTGATGGCGCTGAACTATTAACAGTAGTTGGAATTTCAGCCATATCTAATGTTCCATTTCCATCAGTATCCATAATAGGATTACCATTTCTATCCAACATTAGAACACCAGGAGTGTAAACTTTCGTCTTGACTTGATTGTTATCAGCATCATATGAAGTCACCATCGTACTTGGTGCCTCAACATATTTACCATCTTTCTGACTCCAAACCATTCTAGGAGTTGATGCGTTATATTCATCCCCTCCAGATTCCATCTGCAATTTGTGTGCAGTATAGTCACTCATCATTTTGTCTTGTTCTGCTGATCCAAATACACCAGCAGTAATAGAAGTGTCAATTTTATTTGCACCAGTTTTTAATGTTGAAATCAAATCTGAAGATACTTGTGCATACGTCATTTTATTCAAAGCGAGAATAGCTTTATCTATTGATGCAGTCTTATCAGCATAAGCCGCTTTGAATTTTTCTCCAATAAACTTAGTAATCTTAGATGCGGCCGCCCCTGCCGCAAAGTCTTTACCTGGTGCTCCTAAAGATAAATCTTCAGTTGCGGACGATGGAGAATCTTCTACAATAAGATGAAATTTAATATCGGTGGACGTAATACTAACAGCGATGAAGTTATATGGGGATGCCATTTTTGATTCAACTTCAGCAGATTTTGTTGCATTGAAACCAACGTTCAATAATTGATCTGCGGCTGTAGTCCATTGTTCTGGAGGATTATCTTTAGGCGCTCTCTGGAATGTCTTAGCACTAATATCATTATTACCTTTAACACGCATGATTCTAACAACTTCTGGTTGTGGTGTATACCCACCGCCTCCACCGCCTCCATAAATTTGATCGACAACATATGCGACAGCAACAAAAGCGGCAACATAAGGTACCGCAACTGCGAGTGATTCCATCATTGTTGAGCCAACAATAGTTTCAGCGGCTGTGGCTGCAACTGGTTCCGCCAATCCCGTGGCCGCTATGGTAGATGCGCCGGTTTCTCCAGCCACGGTAGCCAATCCAGTTGACGTTGTGGAAGTAAAACCAGTTCCTCCAAGCCAACTTGGGAGCATTGCTTGTGCGCCAGAGATAATTGATGCGCCAGTTTCAGTACCAGCGAATGCAGAAAATGCTTTATCGCCAAGATAACTGAGTCCTTTGCTTATAGCCGCACTTGCGAGTATAGACATGTATGGGTTTTTAATACCCAATGCTTGAACAGCTTTTTGTGTGAGGAAAGATTTACCTAAGTCTAAACCAAGATTTCCAACTTGCCCTAATGCAGTAGTACTATCAAAAAATCTTCCGCCACCAGGAGCATTTACTCCTGTGCCTGAACCGCTTCTACCTTGAATGATAGCCGCAATAATTGCTTGGTCACCAGTTGCTGTCGTTAAAGTATTTTGTTGTTGTAATACTTCTGCGGCTTTGTCACGATCCGCTTGAGATTGTTCAGCAACTTCTCTATCTTTAGCAATATCAAGTTGTAGCTGTCTATTCTTTTCATCTTGACTATTGTTTATTTTTATTTGCTCTGGTGTATATTGTGTCTTTACAACAGCTTCAGCACCAAATGGATTATTAATACCACCTGGAGCCATAGAAGAAGGAGGTCCAACAAAACCAGGTTGTCCTTCTGCGACACCAACACCACCAATGAATAATTGTCCGTTAGGACCAACTCTTATTCCTTGCCCTAAAGCATTCCCAGCAGTCTGTCCTTGCATAGGACCAGTTTCGTACTGTCCATAAGGACCATAAGGATTAAATTGTCCTGAACTTCCTCTGTATGCACCGCCTGTGTCTAATCCTGCACCAGATGTTCCTCCAATTTGACGCCCATATGCATCCGATTGAACTCCTCCATATACACCTGCGCTTGCAACAACATAACCACCACGTCCACCATTTAATCTAGGATCAAAAATTGTTGCTGGCTTAGCATTCGAGTCGCCCATGAAACTATTAAGAGGTTCAGAGATAGCGGCAGTAATAGTATCTGCCATGTACTGAATGCCTTGCATAGGATTTTGAAATCCTGCTTTAGCAAATACTGTCTCTGCACCTGTTGCTTGACCTGTTGCACCATAAACTAATTGTTCAAATGCTAATGTCTTTTTACCAGCCGCATAATTCCCTAAGATTTGTCCTGTTAGAATGTTACTGCCGTTGGCATCCATTCCTCCAAGTCCACCAAAGATAGCACGACCTGCGGCTCTAGCACCAACTTCAAGATAACTCTTAGCCATGTTACTGAAGACAGGTGCAAACATTGGTCCATATTGTTTGCCTAGAACATCAGTAAATAATTTGTTTACTCTAGAGTCAATCTTAAGAATATTTCCTAATTGTTGACCCCTATACATCTGTCCCATTGTTGATGCTTGAGACACACCAACGCCTTTAGGGAACAACGCTTGTTTGAGTGCAGTTGTTAATGCACGATTAGTTGCTTTAGAAAAATCTACGACAAATTTCTTGTTTGCGTCTTGCAGAATCTGATTATCTGCTTTCCATATGTACTGTGCGGCTCTTAATGTTCCTGTTCTAAGTGAACTAGTTGTTCTTAGAGTTGCATTATTAATAGACGCTAGTTTCTTGTTGGCTGCCGCATCAAAAACTGGAACTGCTTTGTCTGATGGTGCTTTGACACTTTTAACTAAAGTACCTGATGCACTTCCTTTTTTCGCATCATCTATAACCCACTCACCACCTTCCCAATGTCCCATTAAACTTAATGGAGATTTAACACCAGCGACTGCTTTAGTTGATGCGGTTGCTGGCGGAAGGCCAGTAGTACCTTTTGGAATTAAACTAGCCGCAGTACTACCATCTCCCATTGATGCGACATCTTTACCTTTATAATCACTAAGTGCTTTTCCAAAATCAATTTTACTTCTAGGATCAATTTTAATATCACGTTGACGTATTTCAAAATGTAAATGTGGACCCCTAGAGTTTGTTCCTGCATATCCAGATGTGGCAATAGAATCACCAGCTTGAACCGTAGTTCCCTCACTAACTACAACTGATTTTAAATGACAATAAAAAGTAGAAAATCCTTGTGCATGTCTGATAATAATATAATTTCCAGAATTTGTATCACTTGAAACTTTCGACACAATACCAGCAGATGCGGCAACAACAGCAGAACCCACTGGAACTGCTAAATCAATACCTTCATGTGTATATGATTGTGGATATCTTGGGGGACCTCTTTTTTCACCAAACTCACTAGTAACTCTAAATGATTGTTTAAGAGGAACTCTCCATTGTGCATTGTATTCTTGTTGCTGTGCAGGACCTGGAGACGATCCACCAGAAGTTGAAGTTGGTGCAGTACTTTGTCCTGTTGCTATTGCCGTTACTCTTTCACGTCCACCGAAAGCATTAATATCTCTCTCAGCTATTTGTCTTTGCTGAGGCGTCTTTGCTGTTTTCATTCTTGCATCAGCATCTTCTAATAATGCTTTTGCTTCATCTTGACTTAAAACAGATTTAGATAATGATCCAGGTTTTCCGGCTTCAGATGCTAATTTTTTTGTTAAAACTTCAGCACTTCGTTTTTTTGCTTCTTCTGGATTTTTATATGCCTTATATGCAAAATATAATCCAGCCGCAATTGCAGTAAAGATTAGTCCTCCAGGACTGAATAGTAAAAGAAGCCCTCTAGTAAGTAAACTAAAAAATGATTTAGAAAATGCAGTAAGGAGTGGACCAATTGCATTTCCAACTATACTACCGAGTGTGTTTGACGCTAGACTTGATAAAAATCCACCACCAGATTCATCATTGGCTGCCTTGCCTCCAAAGATTCCTTTTGATCCTTTTAAGTCTTTGATAGCATTTAATAGCGCATCATCACGTAATGATTTTTCACGTTCGGCTTCTTCAGAAAATTGTGCAGTTTTGGCGGCAAGGTCAACTTGCCCTTTTGCTAATGTTGTCTGTAGTGCTATATTCGCATTGATGTTCTTTAACTGTCGAACCATCTCAAGACTAATTACATTACTTGTTGCAGTAGAATTATCTTGAGATGCATTTGAACCAGATGATGCATTTTGAATTTTGTTTGCGTCAGCCCTTAGTCCTTTTGCAAATCCATACGCACCGACAATCCCTGGCATCTCTGCAAAGGCAGCCCCTTTCATTGCGCCACCGATTCCTTTTATAGAACCAACAGCCGCATCCTTGGCTAAAGCGCCAAGGGCTTTACCGTAACTTGCTACAGATGCCATTTTTTATTTACCCTCTGTCAAACACAGAGTCTGGATTTGGGTCAGCAAATTTGGCTGCCTTTCCAGTTGCTGGTCTTGATGATGATCCAAAATCGGAAGAAGACGATGTGCTTCCGAACCCACCTCCACCAAAACTGTTTGATGCTGGTGCACCAAAACTGCTGGATGCACCGAATCCTCCTGCTGACGGAGAGCCATATGTTGTCGTGACGCTTTGTCCCACGGGTTGCATACCACCATTATTCGCTCCTGCTAGTTTTTCTTGTGTACGACCAAATGCGGCTACACCAATGATAGCGCCCATAGAGAGATGAAATAAACCTGCACCCTGCAAGGTGATGGGTTGCCATGCAGTTACAGGCTGATGCATTGCGGCTTGTAAAATACTCCACAAAACTGGGAATAGAATAAAGTCAGTCACACAGGTTAGCATATAAATCCAACCCATCATCGGACGCCATTTAGCGTTCATCCAATCTTCTTTTTTCTTTTCACTATCACTCAGTTTTGCGTATTCTTTAGCTGTTGTCATTTATCTTCCTCTCGACTGTTGTTGTGCTTGCACTTTGTCATTTTCTTCTTGGATGTATTGGGATAATAACATTATGTACAAGTCACGTTCAAAAGGAATCATGTTTTCCAACGAATCTATGTCGTATTTATGGTGTTGCATTAGTGCGAAATTTGTTTTATAATAATTTGCTAGATTATCATTTCCCATCATAATGCGAAAAAACTTTGCATTCCCTCCAAAGACATGCTATCTTCTTCTGCACATTTACTACATTTCCACTTAATGCTCTTCTTAACTTTTGGCATAGTTGCAAAGAAGTTTGTTAGTTTGATGAATTGGTCTTGAGATAATCCTTCAACGAATTCAATCAATTCTTCTTTAGTAGAATCTTCTTTTTTGTACACGTTGTCTTTGTCATAGATATAGTCGATTGTATTAATGATTGCAGTAATTGCATTGTCCATTTGAGACATATCTGGTTTATCTTCATTCTCAGTAGCCATTGCAATTGTTGGATACTTCATTTTAACACCAATGCCTGCTTCTTCATCGATAACAATTTTATCTGAATGGTCGATTGCTCTTTCAATTTCAATGTCTAAAAGATTTACAGGAACGATTGTGACGTTATCACATTCAACTTCTTTAGAATTAAATCCTGTAGGGTGACGCATTCTCAAGTCTACAACTTCTCCGATTGATTTTGCTCTCAGACGAATAAAGAAATACTCAACATCAAACGTAGGTAATTTGTCAACGTCAATAGGGTCGATTGCACAATTATTAATGATTTGTTTAATCGCCAATAGAGTTGCTTTTTGATCTCCAGACTCCATTGCAAGCAAAAGAATCTTTTGTTCTTTCACTAAGAATGGACGGTATTTGACAGACTGTCCTGTTGATGGTAAAGTCAATTCAAAAATAGGGTTGCTAATTTTAGGTAAAGCCATAATTTCTCCAATTCGTGGTAGTTAATAATAAGGTTATTCTATGTCAAACGTATAATATCTATACGTTAATGTTACACCAAAACGTTGATAGGAATTTACTTCTTCCCATGTCGCCGTCATCGGTGTTATCGCAGTAGGATATATGTCATGTAGTGTATATGTTAGTAATTTTTTGCCAGAAGAATTTAATTGAGAAACTTCAAGTTTAATGCCTCTTGCATATTCATCGTGAAAACGTACTAAGCCCGCTTGATATGATGTCTTTGCTGTGTCATAACCTGCTGGCGTGACAACTGAGTCTATCCAATTCTCAAAGAATATACGTTCTCTCATATCTTCCGAACAGATAACTGATATTGAAGTATCAGCAAACGTTACATCATATGGAAGTTTTAATGATGTTCCTCCGCCTCCAGCATCATCGGCTGTTGCTAAAGTTCTTCCTGGTAATTCGGCACGTTCACATCTCCACGAAAACGTGTCATCTATGTCCATATCAAGAATAGTTTTATATCCAGATAGTTTACACAAAAAGTAATTGGGTCTTGCAATCACGCCCAATTTGGATCTAAAACTTGAAATGCTAAAAAATTCAGAGTTTGCCATCTTATGTTCGTCCTATTTGTTTTCTTGATTCTTCCCAAACTCGTCCAGTGTCTGATTTTTTGAAAGACTCTGTAGGTAAGAAGATTGCAACGTCCCACTCTTTTACTTGTATCTCTAAAAACTGAGAACGAACATGCGCTCTTAAATATTTCTTAAGAGTGGGTTTAAAATATCTGTACTTAGATGCACTCTGAAGAATGCTATATGAGATTTTCATTCGTGTGCTGTCATCATATTTTTTATTAGTCAAGTTAGAGTATAATGCATCCATTAGTTTAGCACGTAGAACTGGCGGCAAATAGTGAAAGTTGATTCCTAAGAATCCATCACTCTCAAATTTAACTGGGAATATCAATGGAAATGTATCATAGTACGGCAAGTCTTTCTTATGCTTTGGATCGTACTTAAATGCGTACATGTATCCATATTCCATAGTTGCGACTTTACGTGCTTCATCTGTACGTTTTTCAAATGTACTTGAAGATATGTTTCCTGTTAGTTTTCCGGCGGCCGCTCTGTACCAGTCCCTCGCAATTTTTGTTCTTGCGGGAACGACACCTTGCTGTGCGCCTTTGATTAGTATGTTATCGAATATCATACTTCTATTTATCTCAAATCTTTGTCGGTTATGATTTTAAATTCCCAGTTTCTTTCAATTGAGTATTTTGTTGCGGCTTCCCATTTTGCCTGATTAACACCCCATGTCATCACTTCATTGATGAATCTTCTAGTTGGTTTACCAGTTGGTGTGTTTTTTCTAACAGGAGGGCGTGTTTGTATGTCTGGTTTAACTTCAATCAGCACAGCTTTAATGTCTCCGTTCTTGTCTTTATATCGCATCCAGAAATCAACAAAGTATCGATGATAACGATTATCAACAGGGGACACATAAGGTACAACAACTTCCTCAGATGACCATTCAAGTATGGATGGTGTTTCATCACAATATACCATGAATCTACGTTCTAGCAGACTGCGGTATGTAATATTAGTTGGATTACCTTTGTACTTTTGATAGTTTTTAGGTTTAAATTTACCTTTGTAAGACATAAATAGAATATACTTTATAAGAGGATTAAAATGGCAATCACTTTTCAGTTTGAGCGAACACCATCTACAGCCAGTGCAGGTGGTGCGGCGCTTGAGGCTAATGAATTACCACCATTTGCAATATTGCAAGGCGATTATTCGTATCCGACTCAATCAGATTTAATTTTTGGTACTGATTATGCACACTCTGACTATGTAATTCCTATTGCAAGATTTAGCTTTTATAATGCTAATGGAGAAAAAACTACAAAAGGCGCACCGAATATTTATATGAAGCTAGGCGGGTCATTTCAAAGTGGATTGTCTAATCCATTCTCACCCGCATCAAATATATATGGAAATCCTGGAACTAGTTTAGATGCAGGTATTATAGGAACGCTTACGGCGGCTGGAGAAGGTTTTAGCACAGCACTTTTAAAGCAAGCAATTGGTGGTGTTGCAGGTATTGGAGGCGCATTTGCTAGTGCAGGTCAAAGCGGAAAACAGAACATTGAGTTTTTACAAAGAAAACTATTCAATCAATTTCAGCAACTTATCTATAATGGACCAAACTTTAGACAATTTACTTTGCCGTTTGCAATGAAACCTACAAGTTATGAAGAAGCCAAAAAGATGCGAGACATTCTTGCAACATTTAGAATTGCTTCATCTCCAGTTGTTGGCGCACAAGTTGACGCTGGTGTCGATCAATTAGACGTAATGGTGCCTCAAACGGATAGTGCAGATACTTTAGCAAAGAGTGGAATGTCAGCAACGCAAGCGGCCGCCGAAGCACAAGCTAGAGCAGATGCCGCTAAAGCTGGAGTTATTACTCAAGGAGATTATGACCAACTTATATCATCAAGTTTCACCACAAAAACATTTGGTTATCCAGACATGTGCAGATTTCAAATACTTTTATATCAAAAAGACGTCCAAGATTTTCCTGTATTATTTGAATCCGACTTATGTGTGATTGAAAACGTTAACATTGATTATGGCGGTCAACAAAAAATGACATTCTTTAAACCACCAGATGGTTCGTCAGGACAATATTTTCCTACAGACGTTACGCTAAACATAGGACTGAAAGAAACTTCTCTCATTACTGCAACATATGCATCGACAGAAGTATTAGGTCAACCAAATAGAACAATCTTATAAAAATGAGTATATTTAAATTCTATCCAAAAATTGCATACAAAGTCAATAATACTGACTATTTAAAAGCAACCGATATTACGAACTCTATCAGAATTAGAGATTTCTTTAAATCTAATTCGGGAATTTCATATCGTCCATATGTAATTAAAGACGGAGAACGTCCAGATTCGGTATCGTACAATTTGTACAATACTGTAGATTACGATTGGGTGATTCTTCTTGTCAATGACATATACAACATATATGACGATTGGCCTAAAGATATGGAAAGTTTCAATACATGGATTGAAGAGACATACGATACCATTGCATACGCAACAAGTACTGTAAAATATTATTATGACTCTAAAGGAAACATCATTGACTATACAACATGGCAAGCATTGTCATCGTCACAAAGAAATGATGAATCAATCTATCAATATGAACTTAGAAAAAATATCAACAAGTCTAAAATTAAAGTTGTGTCTCCACAGTACATAACTAATCTTGATACTGCTTTAAAATCTATATTAAGCAAACCTATTCTGTGATGGAAAATAAATGACAACTACGAATGTATTTGAAGATAGGTCTAGAATTACTGGAGACTTGTCAATACAAAAATCTGATACCGGAACTCCAACAATCATTGGAGGTACAGTTGTTGTATCAGAATTATCAATTACTGTCAAGGGCGGAAATCGAATAAATTTAATTGGAAATTATGTAGGCATAACAATCCAAGAAGATATGTTTGCATCATCTATTATTGGCACCATTCAAATTAATGACACCGCTGGATTCTTAGAGTCATTTCAAATAAGAGGTGGTGAGACTATTAATATGAAAATCACAAAACCTGTGATTGGAGACATTATTATTTGGCGTGAAGATTTAGTTGTGCATAAAATTAGTAAGTCTAATGTTGATATGACTTCTTTGGGGGCGTCATTTGAATTATATTTTACATCTAAAACTCATATCAATTCTTTGAAGAAATCAATTTATAAAAGTTATAAGAATATAACTTACGTAGATGCAATTAAATCAATCTACACCGAAATGTCTCCGAATGATTTAATCATCGAAGACCCAAATCTTACGTTAACAAAACCATTTGTTTCTACAGGACTAATGCCACATAGAGCATTAGAGTTTTTAGCACAAAGAGCATCTGCAAAAAATAAATTCTTCACATTCTTTGAACGATTCATTCCTGTAGTTGGAACAAAATCCGATAATAAACCGTTTGCAGGAACACATTATTTTGGAAGTCTAGAAGCAATTGTTGACAGATACGCTAAATCAACATCAGAGATTAAAACAATTGAATTTACACCAAATCTTGATGCTAAGATGGAAAATGGATCGGCAATAAGAACTACGACATTTGAACGTGATGAAAATTTCAACCATGTACAAGCAATGTTATTGGGGTTCTACAATACAACCATTACCACAATCGATCCAATATCAAGAACACACACAATGAGAAAATTTGGATACACAACAAAAGATTCTGTAAGTGGAGATTTGTACCCTCATAAATTAATTGATGACTATAACATATTTAACATATACAATGATATCAAGGGTGAGATTCCTGGAGTAAAACTTATCATGGCATCTACAAATGATACAGGAAAAAGAAATGAATGGTTACCCAATGTAATTAATGGACAAATATCTAAAGTATTATTTAAAGTTAAGATAGAAATTCAAGGCGGAACAAATGATATTGGTGTGGGCGACATAGTAAACTTATTCATTCCTAGTCAAACTGCAAAAATTGCAGACGCAAAAAATCCACATGTGTCTCCAGATGAAACGCATTCTGGAAAGTATTTTGTATTGTCTATCGACCATAAAATTCGTGACGGAGAATATATTAAATCGGTAACTTTAGGTAGAGGCTCTTCTCCCATTGATGCTAATTTATTATATGATGTTAAAACGACTGATATAGACTTTACACAAACAAAAGACAATGCCAAAAAATCAATTGGCGATTTAAGAATAAAAGATATTAATTAACAGGGTATCAAGATGAAACTCAAATTTTCAGAGTATGTAGATGTAAAAGACTACAAAGCATATGAACTTGTAGAGAAGCAAATTCTTTACAACAAAGGTGCAAAGTATGGGCAGATTGTGTTCCTTGCTGGTGGTGCAGGTTCGGGTAAAGGCTTTGCTGTTCAGCATTTTATGCAAGGGTCTGAGTTTAAAATACGTGACGTTGATGAATTGAAGATTGCATTTCAAAAGCTAGATGCACTTGGTAAATTTACAACTCAAGACTTGCTCGACAAATATGGTGACAATATTTCTGAAAAAGACAAAGAACTTATTCAAAGAGAATTGACCGACAAGAATTTGAAGATGGGTGAATTGAATCTTAAAACTCCAACTCATGTTTATATTCTACACGTTCTCATTCGTGCAACTGACGTAAAAAACAAGACGTTAGACTTGATGCTTGCTGGCGCTGAAAAAGGGCAATTGCCAAATCTTATTTTTGATAGCACATTCAAAGAAGTTTCAGACATGACAGATGTTTTGCCAAAACTTTTTGCCGCTGGATATGAACCAAAGAACATTCACGTATCTTGGGTTTTGACTAACTATCAGATTGCAATCAAGAATAATAAATCAAGAGCAAGAGTTGTACCAGAAGATATTCTGCTTGCTACTCACGCTGGTGCGGCACAGACTGTATATAACTTAGTGTCAAAGTCGATGCCACCATCTGTTCAAGGTGGTGTTTATGTCATTCTAAATAATCCAGAGAATACAATCTTTATTGTTGATCCAAAAACAAATAAAGCATACAAAGACAAGAAAGGTAATCCTGTCATTAAAGATTTTAAGTACTTGACACTTAAAGAACCAGGAAAGCCCGCAAAGACAGAACTTGATGTGAAAAAACAATTGCTGACTTGGATACGTGATAACGTTCCTCCAGGTTCAGTAGACACATCAGAATTGGACAAACTATGAAATTTAAAGAATTTATTAAAGGCACTACACTTTCGCAAGAAGAGTGGGAAGAAGAAGTTTTTGGTGCAGAATTAACTGAAGTACTTAAACAAGTCGATGGCAAATGGGCGTTAGTCTCTAAGAAGACTGGCAAGCCCTTACGTTACTACAAAGGTGAAGGTAAGCCATCGGATGAGTGGGTTGCGAACCAAGAGAGACAGATTCAGTACTTTAAGCATTTGGGATAATTGATGAAAAATTTTATTGGGCAGGATGGATTTGTTTGGTGGATTGGAATCGTTGAAGATATTGACGATCCATTGACGCTTGGTAGATGCAAAGTGAGATGCTTTGGATATCATCCTGCAAAGAAAGATGGACTTGTTCCGACAGAAGATTTGCCTTGGGCAACATCAATACATCCGGTGAACACACCAAATTTGTATGGTGCACCTAAACTCGGTGATTGGGTTTTTGGATTCTTCTTAGATTCAATGTCTGCACAAGAGCCTGCAATCTTAGGATATCTTCCAGCAATACCACAACAGGCTTCAGAATACTTTGGTACTGCACCAAATCTAACTAGAAATTTTATCCAAGTAACTAAGAAAGACTCTGTAGTTTGGGATGTAAATGACGCTAAGATAAGTTTAGCGAACAACGGAATTGCAGAGATATCTGCAAACAATACTTTACGCCTTCATGGAAACACAGAATTGCGATTCTCTGATGGTGTAAATAACACGACTCTTGCAGAAATACTTGCGAGAGTAAAATCACTCGAAACAAAAGACACTTTACAAGATATTGCGATTGCAGTTGCGGCCACTCTACCTTTGGCTAATACAGGTTAATATCATAGGCTACACAGTTAGTGTAACACTTGTCAAGCACTTTGTCAACTTTTATAGGAATTATTACCATGACAAATCACGAAAATTTAGTAACATTATTTGACGCATACCTTGCAGAGAATGACAAATTTCAAAACAAAGGCAATAAAGCCGCAGGCACTAGAGCAAGAAAAGCACTAGCAGAATTTGCAAAAGCCGCAAAAGAACGTAGAAAAGAGATTCAAGACTCCAAAACGGCAGAACAGGCGACATAAATAAAAGAAAAAAATGGCTACTATATTCTATAAAGATTTACCGTTAGATTTCACGCCTCATCCAGTGACAGGTGATGTTAGACCCATCACGAATGAAACTGCAATTAAGCGTTCTTTGGCTAATTTAATTAGGACCAAAAAAGGAACTCGTCCGTTTTATCCTGAGTATGGTAGTACATTAGCAAATTTCTTGTTCTCGGACATGAATGTATTCTCTGCACATAGTTTAAAGCAAGAGTTGACTGAGACTATTAGAAAATTTGAACCTAGGGTAACACTTACAAATGTTCAAATTGATACACAATCTGATGAAAATGGAATTCAAATTAGAATTGATTTCATCATTAAAAATATTGGCGTTCAGTCTTCATTACAAACTACACTCACAAGGACGGCATAATGGCCTCGGACAATAATTTACTAATAGACGAATTAAGTTTTGGTGGAATAAAATCAAACTTTATTAATTATCTGAGGTCGCAAGACGAATTCAAGGATTATAACTTTGATGGCTCGGGTATGAGCGTCCTGTTAGATTTACTCGCATACAATACATACTACAATTCGTTCTATCTTAACATGGTAGCATCTGAATCTTTTCTGTCTACTGCACAAAAAAGAAATTCAATTATCAGTTTAGCCAAGTCTTTAAACTATACACCTAGGTCTATTTCTAGCGCATCGATTACAGGTACTGTTGCCATAACTACAACAACATCTCCAGCAACAATTACAATTCCTCAGTATACAGAATTCACAGGAATTGTTGATGGAGTTTCTTACGCATTTTTGAATCTCAATGCACTCACAGTCACATCTGTTGCTGGAATATATTCTGATACAATTACGTTACGTGAAGGCACTTACATCACTAGACGATATACTGTAAATAATTTAGACACACAGCAAAGATTTTTGATACCAAATTCAAATATCGATACAACAACCCTTTCAGTAAAAGTGCTGAACTCGTCTGGTGATAGCACTACAAGAGTTTTCACTAAACCAGATAACTTGGTAGAAGTCAATTCTGCATCAGAAGTATATTTTTTAGAAGAAGCAGAAGACGGACAATATCAAATCAAATTTGGTGACGGAACTTTTGGTGTTGCATTAGATAACGGAAACGTTGTTGTTTTAGAATTTATTGTAACATCTGGTCCTCTCGCAAATGATGTAACTAATTTAACATACGCTGGTTCTGTTGCAGGAATTTCAGCAATTACATTTACCGCTACTGATCCTGCGGCTGGTGGTGCATATAGAGAAACAACATCTCAAGTCAAATTTAATGCCCCAAAAACATACGAAGCACAAAATCGTGTAGTTACATCGGAAGACTATAAAGCATTACTGTTAAAACAACCTAACGTTGACTCAGTAGTTGTTTGGGGTGGAGAAGACAATGATCCTCCATCATACGGAAAAGTATACATTGCAGTTAAACCAACAGCAGGTGAAGTATTAACTGCAACAGAAAAACAAAATTTAATTACTGGAGTTATCAATCCTAAAAAAATGCTGACTATATCGCATGAGATTGTTGACCCTGAATATTTGTATATCACTATCACCAGTACTGTAAAATATGAAGCCGATAAGACTACATTGTCTGAAGATGATGTAAAAACTTTGATTACAAATATTGTCAAAGACTATAACAATTCTGATATCAATCAGTTTGGTAAATATTTCAGATACTCAAAATTAAGCAGACTAATAGACTCGGCTGAGAGATCAATTTTAAATAATGACACTACAATTTTAATGAGAAAAGAACTTGACATTCAACTTGGAAATTCTGCTAGATATGAAATTCCATTCTCAAATCCAATTAATGCGACAACAAGAGGAAGACCAGCAACCCATCCATATGGTTTTGGTAATCAAGTAACATCAAATGCATTTACGTATTTGGGTTATGATAACTGCTACATTGAAGATAATAATAGCATCATTAGAATCTACAGAGAAACTGCTAATGAAAACATTGCTGTACAAATTGATGCAGGCTCAATTGATTATACTACAGGTATCATTACGTTAACTGCATTCGCACCAACTGCATTCGCTGATGGTGGAACTACGCTTAAGATAACTGCGACTCCTGCAAACAAAGACGTTCTTCCACTAAGAAATCAAATTTTAACTATTGTCGATGCTGATATTACAGTTACAATGATTGACGATAAAACAATTAGCTTGGTCAATAGATAAAAATGAATGAAATTCAATTTCAGCCGTCAATCAGTATCAATAGTCTGATTTCTTCAGACATTGCACAAGATTCGGAAAGATTCTTACTCTTTCTGAAAGCGTATTATGAATGGCTACAGACAACAAACGTCACATTGGAAAATGTAGATGGCACATTTGTTCGTGATGAAGATGTTGTTGGTAATGATTCTGGTGCAATTGGTACTATTCGTGAAGTTGGAACTGACTATATTGTTCTGAAATTAAAAACAAAACGCCCATTCAATGTCGGTGAAATCATTGTTGGGCAAACGTCTGACGCATTAGCTAACACTAAAATTGTAAAAGATAACGTTGTCAGAAAAACTGGCAAGTTGTCCGACTATCGTGACATTGAATACTCTGTAGACAAATACGTTGATTATTTAAAAGATGAATTATATCCTTCTATACCGACAAACATTTATGGCGACAAAAGACTTGTTGCATTAAAGTTTAAAGATTTCTTTGAATCAAAAGGTACGGAAGAATCATATCGATTTCTTTTTAAGCTACTGTACAATGAGGATATTTCGTTGTACTATCCTGGAGAAGACATTCTCCGTGTTTCTGCTGGTAATTTTGAGAAGACTCAAATTGTACGTTCTGCATATGCAACAAACGTTTTTAGTTTCTTAAATAAAACTATTTCTGGTGCAACTAGCGGTGCTATTGGTAACGTTGTTGACATTAAGCGATATGTCATTGGTTCATATGACGTAGCAGAAATGACATTGAAACTTGTGAGTGGAACGTTTTCTGGTGGCGAAGTAGTATCTGATGTTGCAGATGCGACATTGACATCAACCCTATATGGAATGATTACAGGATTCAATATCAATGATGGTGGGTCTGGATATCAAGTTGGCGACCAACTTTCTATAACTGGAGATGGTTCTTCAGTTGATGCAGTTGTTTCTTCTATTCAACAATCTCCAATCTCAGCACTCTATTACAATACTACTGGGCATGGATATCAACTAGGTACAACAGCAAGTATAAACAATAGCGGAACTGGTGGTTCTGGGCTTATTGTTCGTGTCACAGAATTAGCAAACACATACACAGTAACATCTGGCGCAAACACCTATACTTTAGGTGAAGTAACTAATGTTCAAATTATCAATCGTGGTAGCGGTTACTATAAGAAACCATCTATCACACTAGAGGATAGTGTAGTAAAGTCTCTAGGACTTTTGTCTGAAAATTTAATTACGATTGCTTCTGGTGGTACGAATTATGGTGTAGGTAACACAATCGTCTTCACTGGTGGGTCTGGCGCAAATGCAACAGGCATTGTTGCTTCTGTTGTAGAGACTACCACATTCGATTTGAAGTTTGAAGATGACACTAAGATGATTGCCGAGACTGGCAAAGATATTATCAAGAATGAAGATTGGCTTGTAAAAGGACCAATTGCAAGAATTGAATTGACTAACTATGGAACAGGATATACAAAAACTTCTCTTCCAACAATTTCAGTCACAAGTACAACTGGCTCTAGCGCAAATTTAATCGCAACAAACATTCAAGGTGCAAGCGCAAACGTGTCTATTGACACAGCAAACAATGTAACAGGTGTTGGCTCGATTCGTGCTGTTGAGTTAAAGAATTTTGGCGTAAACTATACGACAGCTAATGTTAGCTTATCTGCTGTCGGTGATGGCAATGCTAATTTGACTCCAATCATTTCTGGACTTGGAATCAAAGAAGGTAATTGGGTTGGTGATTATGGTAAGATTGACTATAAGAAAATTCAAGATTCTTACTACTTCCAAGACTTCTCTTATGTTATCAGAAGCGGATTAGCATTTACAAAGTATCAAGAATCTTTAAAGTCTATCATCCATCCGGCCGGTCTTCAAGCGTTCGGTGAAATTCTAATACAATCAACATTGGATTTAACTCCAATCATGTTGACGACTATAGAATCATTGAAAGATGAAATTCAAGAACTTACAGTATTCATTAAGTCTCTGTTTGATGTTAGTGCATCGTCAGGACTTTCACAGTATACTAAAATTATTACGCTACCGGTTGCAAATAATACTAATTTGACTTCTAATAGGCAAATGGTAGTGCATATTGAATCTCCATCAGACGTTCAGATTTCAAAATATAAACAAGATAAGATTATATTTGTTAAGAATGAAAACGTATCGATTACTAGTACTCAATCGTACAGGCGTGAACTTGCTCCGACCGGAATTACACTATTCTCAATCACATATGGTGAAATGGATATTGGAACGTTTGCGTCCGATGCAATTTCAACATTAGCATCAAAATCATTTAATAGTGTATACATCGAATCGCCAAGAACAAGAAGCGTGTATACTAGATACATTCCGCTGACTGGTACAATTAGTTCATCGGCAAATACAATTACGGGCACAGGAACTAGTTTTGCTACCGAATTCACAGTAGGAGCAAATTTATTTGCCAATAATCAATTGTTCACCGTTAAGAGCATAGCAAATTCTACATATATGACTATAAATGTAAATCCATCTGCTCCGCTTGTTGGATCAGCAGGATATAAAGTTACAGTATAAAACAAAATTTGACTATTAAATTATAATTTAAATAATGATATGCAAAAAACTTTGTATAAATAATACATAACACAAATAAGCATCCAACAGGAGAAATCTACATGGCATCTATCGTAACAAGCAAATTTAGGGTTCACAATGCACAGCAATTTGTTGAAGCCTTTTCCGAAACATCAAATACCGTTATGTATTTGTTTGTTGGAAAAAACACCGCATTTCCTGATGATAACAGTCCACCAACACCAGTAAATTCTACAGCAAATATTGAATTTACTCCTTGGCGTGATATGTATGGTGCAAAACGTATTCAAAGTTCTGACGTTTCCCATGCTATTCCAAGATATAATTGGACAACAGGAACAGTATATACTGCATATGACGATCAGAGTACAAGTCTTATCTCAGACACATTCTACGTTATGACAGAAGACTATAATGTTTACAAATGCTTGTTCAATAATGGTGGCGCTGGTTCTACAACAAAGCCAACTGGTGTAAGCACTTCTCAATTTACTACTGCTGACGGATATGTTTGGAAATACATGTATACTGTTACGACAGCAAATGCATTGAAATTCTTGACTACAGATTACATTCCAGTTCAGACTTTAACTTCTGATGGTGGTGAAGATCAATGGGACGTTCAAGCGGCCGCTGTTAATGGTGCAATCAATGTTATCAAAGTAACTTCTGGTGGTTCTGGATATGCTACTGCACCTGCTGTTACTATTACTGGTGACGGCACAGGCGCTACTGCAAATTCTACAATTGTCGCTAACGTAGTGACAGCAATTACAGTTACTGCGGCTGGAACAGGATACACAAGAGCAACAGTATCATTCGCATCTGGTGCCGCTACTGCTACTGCAATCATTTCACCAAAGGGTGGACATGGTTCTGATGCAGTAGAAGAGTTGGGTGGTAAATATGTTATCATCAATACTCGTCTTGAGGGTAGCGAATCTAATACGATTTCTACAGCTAATGAATTCAGACAAGTTGGTTTAGTTAGAGATCCATATTTGTTTGGAACTACAACAAGAGCAACTGGAACATCATACAGACAAACGTATAGATACACATTAGGTGGTATCACAGGAACGTTTACCCGTGATGAGACTGTAACAAGCGGAAGCAATACCGCAAATGTTGTTGAATGGACAACACCATACATATATGTGACTAAACCGATTAACTTTGGCTTTGCTAATGCCGCAACAATCACTGGTGGTACATCAGGTGCGACTGCTACAATCATTGCAAATAACACACCAAGTTTAGAAGCATACACTGGAGATTTACTCTACGTTGAAAATAGAGTGCCAATTTCTAGAGCATCGGATCAAATCGAAGACGTTAAATTAATTATTCAATTCTAAGTTAAAAAGAAATACAAATGGCTAATCCAGGTGGTGTAGACTTTAATACAAGTCCTTATTATGATGACTTTGACGAAGACAAAAAGTTTGTAAGAGTTCTGTATAGACCAGGTCGTGCAGTTCAAGCTAGAGAATTAACTCAAGCACAAACTCTTCAGCAATTACAAACAAAACGTTTTGCTGAGTTCTTCTTCAAACAGGGTGCAATTGTTGAAGGGTGTGAACAGAATTTAGATTTAAGTCTAAACTTTGTTAAATTACAATCAACTTACAATTCATCTGCGGTGAACGTAACTCCGTTTGAGGGGTCAATCGTCTTTGGTGCTAATACTGGTATCAAGGCATACTGCGGTATCGTTGCTGATATCGAAGGTACTGATCCTAAAACATTATTCATCAATTACTTGACAAATGGTAATCAAGTTCTTACTGTTAATAATGCGTCCACACTCATAACTCCAGGAAACACAATTACGTTTTCTACTGGAAATACTGCGACTATTGAAGCATCATACATCGATCCAATTACAGGTGCAAATAAGCTATTTGTTTCTAACGCATCTGGCACACTAACTGCAACAACTGCGAACACAGTAACTTCTACTGGCTCGACACTTATTCTTAATGTGACAGCAGTTGCAGACTTCCGTGCTAATACTTCATTTGCAAACTCGGAAACAATCTTTACATCTAATGTATCAAGCAGAGCATATGCTTCTGCCGCTACTGCTGATGCAACAAGAAATGTTGTTGATGAGGGTCTTGCAACACAACAAATTTATAATTATGGTTCTAAGATAACAGTATCAAATGGTATTATTTGGTTATCTGACCATTTCGTAAAGCATACATCACAGACATTAATTCTCGACAAGTACTCTAATGAACCATCATATAAAGTTGGTGTTGTTCCTCAGAAATCTTTTGTTGATTACATTGGTGATAGTACACTTGTTGACAATGCACAGGGCACACCAAACTTTCAAGCACCAGGTGCTGATAGATTTAAGA
>Ga0214921_10003986_pt1 | contig 22182 bp, 22 predicted proteins | sample LL1505_MetaG_FD_177992 | JGI IMG/M metagenome (GOLD analysis project Ga0214921, IMG submission 177992) | Freshwater microbial communities from Lake Lanier, Atlanta, Georgia, United States - LL-1505 | ecosystem: Environmental > Aquatic > Freshwater > Lake | place: USA: Georgia | collected... | reverse complement strand
CACCGTGATGATCAGCACAATGAAGCCAGCTATGATGTAAAGGAATTTGCGCGCCATCTGCCCGATCCAAGAATGAAGCGGCCTTAGAGCATGATCGGCCCGATTTAGGCAAGCCGGGGGCATGAGGTCGCCCAACTTATCCGCATCTAATCGGCGAGCATGCGGGCAGAGGATTTGTCTTGGTGCAGAATCAGGGTAATGCGACAGGCATCACCACGCACAAGCAGGGGCAGACCAAGATGAAGTTTTTCGCCGACACCGCAGAGATTGCCGACATTAAGGAACTGGCTGCAACGGGCCTGCTCGATGGCGTGACGACCAATCCGTCGCTGATCCACAAATCGGGTCGCGATTTCATGGACGTGACGCGCGAAATCTGCGCCATTGTGGATGGCCCGGTTTCGGCTGAAGTCGTGGCGCTCGACCATGAAGGCATGATGCGGGAGGCAGAGGTGCTGCGCAAAATTGCGGACAATGTCTGCATCAAGGTGCCGCTGACGATTGATGGCCTGAAAACCTGCAAGGCGCTGACCAGCGACGGCACAATGGTGAATGTTACGCTCTGCTTTTCGGCCAATCAGGCGCTGTTGGCGGCAAAGGCTGGCGCGTCTTTCATTTCCCCCTTTGTGGGTCGCCATGATGATAATGGCTTTGATGGGATGCAGCTCATTGCCGATATCCGTCTGATTTACGACAATTATGCCTTTGACACCGAAATTCTCGTCGCCAGCGTTCGTCATGGTGTCCATGTATTGGAGGCCGCGAAAATCGGTGCGGATGTGATGACTGCCCCCCCTTCCGTCATCAAGGCGCTGTTCAACCATGTCCTGACGGATAAGGGCATTGCCGGCTTCCTTTCGGATTGGGAAAAGACCGGCCAGAAGATCATTTGAACGGGATCGTCCAAAGCTGGTCAGACCATTTGCGGCGTGATCGGCGTCGATCCGTCCACACTATCCGTGCCTATGCCGCAACGGCAGATAGGCTGTTGAGCTTCCTGTGCGTGCATCAGGGCGGTGCGCCTGACCTGAGCCGGCTTGAGGCGTCTGATCTGCGGGCCTTTCTCGCCGCGCGCCGGGGGGATGGCCTCACCAACACCTCTACCGCGCGGGAATTATCGGCGGTCAGGGCCTTTTTGAAATTTGCAGGCGGCGAAGATGCTGTGCCCCGGCTGAAAGGGCCGCGCGTCAAACGCACTTTGCCGCGCCCCATCTCCCCCGATGATGCCGTGTCGCTGGCGCAAGATGTTGCAGATCAGGCGCGAGAGCCTTGGGTCGCCGCGCGGGATTGGGCGATTTTGCTGCTGCTTTATGGCGCGGGCTTGCGCATTGGCGAAGCCTTGGGGCTGATTGGGGATGTGCTGCCGCTCGGCGAGACGCTGTCCGTCACTGGTAAGCGCCAAAAGACCCGCATCGTGCCCCTTTTGGCAGAGGTGCGGTCGGCGATTGAGGCCTATGTGGACATCTGCCCCTATGGGGTCGCCAAGGGAGAGGCCCTTTTCCGGGGAAGTCGCGGCGGGCCGTTAGAGCCGGGGACAGTGCGTCGCGCGGTTCGGGCTGCGCGCGTGCGTCTCAATTTGGGGGAGCGGACAACTCCCCATGCCCTGCGCCACAGCTTTGCGAGCCATTTATTGGCGCGGGGTGCTGATCTCAGGAGCCTGCAAGAACTGCTCGGCCATGCCAGCCTGTCGTCAACGCAGGTTTATACAGCCGTTGATGCGGCCTATCTTTTGGACGTCTATCGCGCGGCCCATCCCCGCGCTTAATCGCCGAAGCGCATTTAGCCCTGATGCGGCGTCCAAGTGATCAACCGCCATAGATAGCCAATCACAATGACGACAATCACAGCAATCGCAATGGGGCCGACAAAGGCATCAACCTGCTCAAAACTTTTACCCATCGCATATCCGGCGAGCCCTAGAAGCGCGGTCCAGCCGGCCGTTCCGATTGTCGACCAGAAAACAAAGGTGGACAGTCGCATCTTAAGCAAGCCCGCCGGAATAGAGATAAGCGACCGTAGCGTCGGCAGCATCCGACCGAAAAAAACAATGGCCCAGCCTTGCGTGCCAAATAGACGTTCGGCCTTTTCAATCTCTTTCCAGTCCAGCGTGAGAAAGCGGCCCCAGCGCATTATGAACGGCTTGAGGCGATCAACGCCAATGACGCGGGCGACCAGATACCAAAAATAATTGCCCAGCATGGCCCCCGCCGTGCCAGAGGCAATGACGGCAATGATATTCATCTTCCCCTTGGCTGCGCCCAGCCCCGCCACGGTCATGATGATTTCCGAAGGAATGGGCGGAAAGACGGTTTCCAGAAACATCAGAAACGCAATACCAAGATAGCCCGCATCTTCAATAAGTCGGACAATCCAATCGCTCATCTGGCCAGTTTCCGTTCGATCGCATCCCAGATCATGGCAGGGGTATCGGTGCCATTAAAGGCATCTAGCGCGACAATACCCGTTGGTGAGGTGACGTTGATTTCGGTCAGCCATTTTCCGCCGATCACATCAATACCGACAAATAAAAGTCCACGGCGCTTCAACTCTGGGCCAATGGCATCGCAAATTTCCTGCTCGCCCGGCGTCAAGTGCGTCGCCTCAGCACGGCCGCCTGCGGCAAGATTGGATCGGATTTCGCCCGCGCCTGGAATGCGGTTAATGGCCCCGGCCACTTCGCCATCGATCAAGACGATGCGCTTATCGCCGCTTTCAACTTGCGGGATAAAGGCTTGCGCCATGAAGGGTTCGCGCCAGACTTCGCCGAACAGGTCGGTCAGGGCGGCAAGGTTTTTTCCATCGCGCCCAATATGCATGACTGCAGAGCCTGCATTGCCATGCAGCGGCTTGATCACAATCTCGCCATGGGTGCGATGAAACGCCCGCACATCCTCCAGAGATCGTGTGACCAGAGTCGGCGGCATGAATTGTGCAAAATCTAGCACAAAGACTTTTTCCGGCGCGTTGCGGACGCTCACCGGGTTGTTCACGACCAAGGTCTTATGCTCGATGCGCTCCAGCAAGTGGGTTGCGGTGATATAGCCCAAATCAAAGGGAGGATCCTGACGCATCAGCACGACATCGACATCATCGCCAAGGTCAAGCTGCACCGGATCCCCAAAACTATAATAATCGCCGGGGACGCGCTGCACGGTCACAGGCCGAGCGACAACCCAGACTTTGCCGTCTGAATAGCTGAGCCGATCCGCCGTATAATGATAGTTGATATGGCCGCGCGCCTGTGCCGACAGCATCAGGGCAAAGGTGGAATCACCAGCAAAGTTAAGACCCTCCATCGGGTCCATCTGATATGCGACCGTCAAGGTCATAGCGGGTCTCCTATGTCGCGGCGCGTCTAGGCGAAAAGGGCGGGCTTGTCACCCATGTGAGACATTGCTCAGATGCCGGGGCAGGGTGAAGGGCGCAATCAGGATCACATCAATCTGAATTGTGTCATCTGCGCACGCATATTGATCGGCCAAAGCGATGGCCGCCGCGCGCACGCGCCGGAGGCGCTGGGCATCTATGGCCAAGTCCAAATCGCTGGCGCGGCGGCGGGTTTTCACTTCGACAAAGGCAATCTTGCGGCCGCGCCGGGCGATGATATCCACTTCACCGGCCCGCACCCGTATGCGCCGCCCCAAAATGCGCCAGCCATGCAGGATCAGCCAGATAGCCGCGATGTGTTCGCCCCAATTCCCCCGTTTTTCGGCGGCCTTTCGGCTCACTTGCCCTGAAGCTCCAGCGCGCGGGCGTAAAGGGTTTTGCGGTCTGCGCCGAACTGCCGCGCGACAAGGCCTGCCGCTTGCGCTGGAGACGCATTTTTCAGGGCTGCGCGCAGGGCCGTCTCCACATCTTCTGCACTGGCAGGCTCCGGTTCCCCGGGTGGCCCAACGATGATCACAATTTCCCCCTTGGGCGGGGCTTCTGCATAGCGCTCTGCCAGATCGAGGAGCGTCCCTGTCACGCATTCCTCATAGCTTTTCGTGATTTCCCGCGCGATAGCCGCGTCTCGATTGCCCAGCCCTTGTGCCAATGCAGCCAGCGTTGCCGCCAATCTGGGGCCAGATTCATAAAAGGTAAGCGTTGCCCGCAGGGTTGAAAACTCAGCAATCATGTCTGCCCGCGCTTTGGCTTTGGCGGGTAGAAAGCCTGCAAAGAGGAAGCGATCGGTTGGAAGCCCAGATAATGTCAGTGCGGCAATAACGGCAGACGGCCCCGGGATCGTGACAATATGCCGCCCGGCCTCCCGGGCATCACGCACCAGCTTATAGCCGGGGTCAGAAATCAGCGGCGTCCCGGCATCTGAGACAAGAGCAATCGCCTCGCTGGCCATGCGCGCAACAAGGCCGGGCCGAACTTTATCCGCATTATGGTCATGATAGGGTAACATGGGCTGTTTTATGCCAATATGGTGGAGCAACTTGGCGGTGACGCGGCTGTCCTCGACCGCTATCAAATCAACAGCCGACAGAACTTGCGCGGCGCGGGGACTTAAATCGCCAAGATTGCCGATGGGCGTTGCAACGATATAGAGTCCGGGTTCAAGAGGTTCGGCCATAAGGAGAGTGTCATGGCAGAGACTATGGGTAGAGAGCAAGCAAAGGACATGGGGCGTCGTCGGCTCATGCGCTGGGGCGTCATCGGTGCTGCTCTTCTTGCTGCTGGCTGTCAGGTTGTCCCAAAGGCCCCGCCAAAGCCGGTTGCAGCGCCCGTGGAAGAAGGGCCTGCAGACGGCCTGCCCAGCGACACGACGCGTCATCGCATTGCCCTTTTGGTGCCGCTGACCGGTGCCAATGCGGGGATTGGAGAGTCGATTTCAAACGCCGCCAACATGGCCGTACTCGATACGGGCGGCGAAAAGATTCGCATGACGGTTTATGATACGGCGGGTGGCGCAGCGGCAGCGGCTGAAAAAGCCATCACTGAGGGCAATAAGCTGATCCTCGGGCCGCTTTTGGCCGAAGATGTGCGCGCAGCAGCGGAGATCGGCCGCAAATATCGCGTGCCGCTCATCGCCTTTTCCAACGATGTGTCCGTCGCTGGCAACGGCACTTATTTGCTGGGCTTCACGCCCGCCCAATCTGTCGCGCGTGTTGTCACCTATGCCCGATCTCGCGGTATGGTGCGTTTTGCCGGTCTCGTGCCCGTCGGGGTGTATGGCCAGCGGGCGCAAACGGCGCTGACCCGGGCTGTCGAAGATGCAGGCGGGACATTGGTTTCAGTGCAGGCCTATGACCGCAACGCCGGATCGATGATGAGCGCGATTTCAAAGCTGAATAAGGCGGGCAAGGCGGACGCAATTCTGATTGCAGATGCCAGCCGTACCGCCGTTCAGGCTATTCCTAATTTGCGCCGTGGGCCAAGCGCCTCTGCCCGCATTCTCGGCACGGAATTGTGGAATACAGAAATGGGCCTGACATCGCCCGCACTTTCTGGGGCTTGGTTCGCCAGCGTGTCAGATGGGCTTTATGGCCAGATGGCGGCGCGATATCGCAGCAGATTTGGCGGAACACCTTATCGCCTGTCCAGCCTTGGCTATGACGCGGTTCTGTTGGCCACCAAAGTCGCGACCAATTGGAAACTCGGCACCGCCTTCCCATTGCCGGCCTTGGATGATGCGGGCGGATTTGCCGGGATTGATGGGCCGTTTCGGTTCAATGCCTATGGCGTGGCGGAACGCGCGCTAGAGGTGCAGCAGATCGGCCCCAATGGCATGACTGTCATCTCCCCGGCGCCCAAGGGATTTGAGGACTAAGCAGCAACCAGTTCGGCCAATATGCGGTCGAGCAGAAGCATCCCGTCTGGCAGGACAATGAGGTGAGATCCGTCTTGTAGGATCAGCCCAAGCTGGCTGAGTTGGCGTGCGGCTGTGGGGTTAATCAAGGCGTCTTCCGCCATGCCCGTGCGCCGGGCAATGTCGGCCAAGTCGACACCTTCGGCCAGCCTCAACCCCATGAGCAAGGCTTCGCGCGCGCGCTCGGCGAGTGAGAGTGCCTCTTCCGATTGGGCACCATGCCCGTTGCGGGTGACGGCGTTCAGGAAGTTTTCCGGCTTTTTATGGCGGATCGTCGCCAACCCGGTGCGGCGGCCATGCGCGCCGGGGCCGATGCCCACATATTCCCCATAGCGCCAATAGGTCAGGTTGTGGCGGCTTTCCTCGCCGACCCGGGCATGGTTCGACACTTCGTAGCGCAGGAGGCCCGCCGCCCGGGTGAGGGCGTCTGTTAGGTCATAGAAATCCGCCGCTTCATCGGGGTCTTTTGGTTCAAGCTCCCCGGTGCGGACTAAAGTTTCAAAGCGTGTGCCGGGTTCAATCGTCAATTGGTAGAGCGATAAATGCCCTGTTCCCAACGACAAAGCACGGCCCAGTTCCGCTTCCCAGTCGCCAAGCGATTGGCCGGGTAGGGCATAGATCAGGTCAAAGCTCACCCGGTCAAAATGTCGCTGCGCAATACTGAGTGCATCTTGCCCTTCTGCGACATCATGCGCACGGCCGAGCAGACGCAGGCTTTCGTCGTTCAGCGATTGCAGCCCAAGCGAGACCCGGTTGATTCCAGCGGCGGCAAGATCGGCAAAGCGGGCCGCCTCAACCGAAGAGGGATTGGCCTCCAGCGTGATTTCAATGTCGGCTGCAAAGCCCCAATGCCGTTCTGCCTCAGTTAACAAAGTCTCCACGAGCGCCGAGGGCATGAGAGAAGGCGTGCCCCCGCCGAAGAAGATGGAGGTCAGCGGCCGACCGCCGGTTAGGGCGGCTTCATAAGCCATGTCGGCGCAGAGCGCGTGCTGCCACTGGGCCATGTCGATGCCCTCACGAACATGGCTGTTAAAGTCGCAATAGGGGCATTTGGAGACGCAGAACGGCCAGTGGATGTAGAGGGCCAGAGGATTGGTCATCCCAAAATCAGAAAACAGCCGCAACAAGCTTGCGGAACGCATCTGCCCGGTGGCTGATCGCGTGTTTTTCGGCCGGGTCGATTTCAGCAAAGCTCTGCGCGCCACCTTGGGGCACGAAGACAGGGTCATAACCAAAGCCGAGTGAACCGCGCGGCGGCCATGTCAAATGCCCGTTCACACGGCCTTCAAACACCTCTTCATGGCCATCGGGCCAGACCAGCGCCAATGTGCAGACAAAGGCGGCGGACCGATCGACATCGGGGCCTTGTTCTGCAAGCAGGCCTTCCACCTTGCCCATGGCCATATACCAGTCGCGGCCTTCAGGGCCTTCAAACCATTGCCGTTCCGCCCAATCCGCAGTGTAGACGCCCGGCCTGCCGCCCAGAGCCCGGACCTCTAGACCGCTATCATCAGACAGAGCGGGAAGGCCGGACAGGGCAGAGGCATGCGCCTTGATCAGCGCATTTTCGGCAAAGGTCACACCGGTTTCTTCCGGTTCTGGCAGATCAAGTTCCCCCGCGGACACAGGCTCAATGCCATAAGGGGCAAGGAGATCGCGAATTTCGCGCACCTTGCCCTGATTATGGCTGGCAATGACCAGACGGCCGGGGGCGAGCTTGCGCGCCATGATTAGCGGCCAATCGCCTGAAGCTGTGCGTCAAAGATTTTGGTGCAGCCGATGCGCGCCAGACGCAGCAGGCGGAGCAGGGCTTCTTCGTCATAGGTTTCACCCTCTGCCGTTGCCTGTGCCTCGGCAATATTGCCGTTCGACAAAAGGACGAAGTTGGCATCAGCCCCCGCATTTGAATCTTCATCATAATCAAGATCCAGAACGGGCGTGCCCTTGAAAATGCCACAGCTGATCGCCGCGACCTGTTGCTCAATCGGATCGCTGGTCAGCAGACCTTGCGCGATCAGCTTATCCACTGCCAGCCGGAGCGCGACCCATGCGCCAGAGATAGAGGCCGTGCGCGTGCCGCCATCTGCCTGAATGACGTCGCAATCGATTGTGATCTGGCGTTCGCCCAAAGCCTTCATGTTGACGACCGCGCGCAATGAGCGGCCAATGAGACGTTGAATTTCCTGCGTGCGGCCAGATTGCTTGCCTTTTGCCGCTTCGCGGCTGCTGCGGGTGTGGGTGGCGCGGGGCAGCATGCCATATTCCGCCGTGACCCAACCTTCGCCCTTGCCGCGCAGAAACGGCGGGACACGCTCTTCAACGCTGGCGGTTACCAAAACGCGGGTGTGACCAAAGCTGACAAGGACAGAGCCTTCGGCATGTTTGGTGAAATTGGGCTCAATCGTGATTTCGCGCATTTGGTCTGGAGCGCGGCCGGATGGGCGCATGGATAAGGTCCTTTTTGTGAATGTGAAAAATCCCTAGCGGCCCCTGGTGCGGGATGCCAGCCCCTTTGCCGCGTCGGGTGCGAAGCAGCCCCTTGCGGAAAGGGGGGTAAGGCCCCTAAGTCAAAGGCATGACAACGCCCGTTCACGAACTGACTGACCGTGCACGGGATGTGTTCCGGGTTGTTGTTGAATCCTATCTTGGGTCTGGCGCGCCTATTGGATCGCGCACCATCTCAAAATTGGGGGCGATGAACCTGTCCCCGGCATCGATCCGCAATTTGATGCAGGATTTGGAAGAGCTTGGCTTGCTCGCGGCCCCGCACACATCGGCGGGGCGCATGCCGACCGAATTGGGCCTACGCCTTTTTGTCGATGGCATGATGCAGGCGGCAGAACCAACGGCCGATGAACGCGCCGTGATTGAGGGCCGAATTTCCAAAGGCGGACCCATTGAAGACGCGCTGGCCGCAGCAACTGCTGCGCTTTCCGGCCTGTCGCAATGCGCCGGAATTGTTCTTGTGCCCAAGAAGGAGCCGCGGCTTCGGCAATTTACCTTTGTTCCCCTCAGCCCGTCTCAGGCGCTGGCTGTTCTTGTGGGGGAGGATGGATCGGTTGAAAATCGTGTTGTTGATTTGCCGGCAGGCCTGCCCGTTACCGCCTTGGTGGAAGCGGGCAATTTCATGTCCAGCCGAATGGCGGGAATGACCCTGGCCGAAGCCGCAGTTGCGTTGGCGCGGGATATTGATCGGGAACGGGCAGCACTGGATCAAGCAGCGCAGCAGTTGGTGGAAAAGGGGATTGCCATCCTCAGCCAAGACAGCGCCCAGCGTCCGGTGCTGATCGTGCGCGGAACGGCCCATTTGATTGATGATGCAGCGGCCGCCGATCTGGATCGGGTGCGGCATCTGCTCGATGAAATTGAAGGAAAGCAGGATATTGCCCGCCTGCTTGAAAATTCGCGCGACGGCGCATCAACCAAAGTTTTTATCGGTGCTGAGAATAAGCTGTTTGCCCTTTCCGGTTCGTCGGTGATAGCGGCTCCCTATCATGGACGGGATGGTCGTGTGGTGGGTGTGATCGGTGTTATAGGACCCACGCGCTTGAATTACGCCCGTGTCGTCCCCATGGTAGATTTCACAGCACAAACCCTCACGAGATTGATGACCTGATGAGCAACGAAGAGTTGAACAACGACACGCCGGCCGATGATCTGGCCCAGACCGCACCAGAGGGAAGTGACCCGCTGGGCGCTTTGCTTGGGGAGCTGGAAGAGGCGCGTCAGCAAGTTCTTTACGCGCAGGCAGAGACGCAGAATGTCCGCCGTCGTCTGGAGAAGGATGCGCAGGATGCCCGCGCATATGCCGCCACATCCTTTGCCCGTGATATTCTTTCGGTTGCAGACAATCTGTCCCGCGCGCTGGATGCTATTCCCGAAGCCATGCGGGGTGATGACGCCAACAAGCCCCTAATCACCGGTCTTGAGGCCACGCAGCGTGAACTCATGGCTGTTTTTGAACGCAATGGCATCACGCGGATTGCCGCCATTGGACTTCCGCTCGACCCGAACCAGCATCAGGCCATGGTTGAAATCCCCAGCGATGCCGAACCCGGCACCGTCATTCAGGAAATGCAGCCGGGCTATATGATCAAGGATCGCCTGTTGCGCCCCGCAATGGTGGGCGTCGCCAAGAAAGCGGACTAAGGGCAGGGCGGCTCTCGGCCGCCCCAGCCGCTTCAGGTCTTGGGCCGGGTTGCCACAAGGCCGATGGACTTCATAGTCATCACCGGCACATCATCCTGATTAAAGACTGTGACCAGAGAATGGATGCTGCCCATTTCCGGGCGTGAGCGCGACGGGCGGACATCCGTCAGCTCCGTTTCGACGCGCAAGGTGTCGCCCGGGTAAACGGGCTTGAGCCAGCGCAATTCATCCAACCCCGGAGAGCCAAGGCCCGCCTGCTTGGCATTCTTCAGATTTTCGACGAGCATGGACATGGTCATGGCGGCTGTATGCCAGCCGCTGGCCGACAGACGGCCAAAATGCGTTTTGGCCGCTGCGTCATCATCCAGATGAAATGGCTGTGGATCATATTTACTTGCAAAATCAATAACTTCGTCGCGTGTTACGCGATAGTTTCCAAAGCTGGCTTTTTGGCCAATTTTCATATCTTCTAGATAGAGCATGCGTCTCTCCTCACCGCGCCCATCTTTACGCAAACGGAAAGGGAAAGGGGAAGGGGAAATCGTCAGGCCTTAGGCTCTGTCCAATTTCCCCCAATTCTTTAGTGGCCGACTGAAAGCCGCGCAAAGAGGGTGTAGCCCCAAGGGTTTTTGCCATAGGCCGCATCAAGCGCTGCTGGCTTTACATAGGCTGAAGCGCTGCCCCCAAGGGCAAGCTCAACCGGCCCCCCAAGCGGCATGCGATAGGCATAGCCCGCCTGAAACTTGCTCACTCGAAAGGGTTGGTCATGCAAAGCTGCGTCATGATCTGGAAAGAGTTCGTCATTGCGGACATTTTCAAACCGACCGAACAATGTGTTGTGGTCGTCCAAATCCCAATTGGCTTCGGCAATCCAGGCGGTCAGTGTATCGCCGGGCACTCGGTCCTTCGCGGCAAAGGCCAGCATCGCGGCAAGCCCCTTGCTATTGGCATAATGGACACTTGCTGTGGTGCGCCGTTCATCCTCATCGGCGTGGCTGGCTTCAGGCTGTTTTAATTGGCCATGGCTGACTTGCAGTGCCCATTTGGGGGACGGGGTCAGGGTCGCCCGGACAGACCAGCTGTCAAAGCGCGGCTTTTCAATATTCCATCGACGTTCATCCGGCTCTTGCCCTGTGAAGAGGGAGGTTTCCAACTGAACCTTTGAGGAGAAAAAACCCGCCGTTGCCACGCCATAGGTGATGTGCGTGGAATCGAACCAATGGTGGGTGATGGGCGATTCTGGATTATAGGCGGAAGATCCGCGGTGCATGAAGGCGCTGGGGCCAAGCGCAGGCTCCCCAACGGGCCCACCATAGAAAAAGACGCCGCTTGTCTCGCTCAAGTTAACATCAACACGGCCCGCCAATTCCATGAAGAGATCATGGGGGTGCTGCCGATCCACCAAGGGCTCGCCGCCTGCTGTTTCTCCACTGGCGAATAAATTGGGATAGCCCCGATTACGCATCAGCGGTTCAAGGCTGAACATGGATCGCAATTGGATACGGCCCCAATTGCTCTCTTTGCTGGCCGACAGCATTGCCATGGACGTTGCATAGACTTTATCGTCGCCGCGCGGGCCATCATGGTTGGTATATTGGGTGGACACAGCGCCATGGGCCATCACCATCCAATCCCCGGCCATAATGTGCAGGCCGTGCATGGCCCCTTCATTGCCCGGCAAGCGCGCCGTCCCCGATCCTTCGGCAAAGGTGGGGGAAGGGCTGTGCTGCTTAGACGCCATCTCAGGGGCGTTCATCTCATGGCCCATATGGCTATGGTCCATATGCTGGGTATCTGTTGTCTGCGCCATAGCGGGCGCAGCCATCATCGTCGCGCTCATCAGCGCGACACGCAAAATCTTTGTCATCTTCGTCTCCAATTAATGTCTTCGATTAGAGCAACATTAACCGCGCGGAGGGGGAGTCTCTGGGGAACGGGAAAGGGCCGCCAAGTCTGACGACGGCGCAGTCCAATGAAGGATTGGTGCGATCATGGCCCGGTGCAAAAGGGTTGCCCCGGTTATGGGAACGGCACAGCCGATGCACATATGTGCAAATCTGGCTTGTTCCGGCGATGTGTCAGATGGCATCTGAGGGGGCGTGTGATGATTGTCATGATCTGCCCCAGCCATTGTCTGGTGCTGCTTGGGCGGGGCTGATTCATGGCATGCAGGCAAGGCAAAGGCTGGCGTTGCAAGCCACAAAGTCAGCAAGAAGATCAGGATCTTACGCAGCATAGCGGCAGGATAGCCCAGTCGCCCTGCTGCGTCCATCAGACATTAAAGCGGAACAGCATGATGTCGCCATCATGGACGACATAATCCTTGCCTTCAGAGCGCCATTTGCCCGCTTCCCGCGCCCCGGCTTCGCCGCCATGGTCGACATAGTCCTGATAGCCCATGGTTTCGGCGCGGATGAAGCCCTTTTCAAAATCCGTGTGGATCGCGCCTGCCGCCTGCGGCGCCTTAGCACCGCGAAAGACGGTCCAGGCCCGTGCTTCTTTCGGGCCAACGGTGAAGAAGGTGATCAGGTGTAACAGCTCATACCCCGCCCGGATAACGCGGGCGAGGCCCGTTTCCGTCAGGCCTAGATCCGCCAGAAATTCGGCACGGTCTTCGGTCGGCATGGTCACAATATCGGCTTCAATCGCGGCCGAGACGACAACGGCTTCTGCGCCCTCTGCTTTTGCCTTTTCAAAAACGCGCGCAGACAGGGTGTTGCCTTGGGCTGCTGCGCCTTCATCCACATTGCAGACATAAAGGACAGGCTTTGACGTCAACAATTGCGCCTGCTGAAACACGCGTTCTTCTTCAACATCATTGCGCTCGGTCAGTCGGGCGGGTTTGCCTTCACGCAACAGGTCAAGCGCACGGCCAAGAACAGTGGCCCCGACCTTGGCTTCCTTATCGCCTTGGGCGGCCTTTTTCTGAAGATTTGGAACGCGCTTTTCGAGGCTTTCCAAATCGGCCAGCATCAATTCCGTCTCAACGGTATCTGCATCGGAAATGGGGTCGATGCGGTTGTCGACGTGCTGAATATCATCATCTTCAAAACAGCGCAGGACGTGGACGATGGCATCCACCTCGCGGATATTGGCGAGAAACTGGTTGCCCAGACCTTCGCCCTTGGACGCGCCACGAACCAAGCCTGCAATATCGACAAAGCTCAATTGCGTTTCGATGATCTTTGCGCTGCCGCCAATTTTCGCGATCACATCAAGGCGCGGATCGGGCACGGCAACACTGCCGACATTCGGCTCAATCGTGCAAAAGGGATAATTGGCCGCTTGCGCCGCCTGTGTTTCGGTCAGCGCGTTGAACAGGGTCGATTTCCCGACATTGGGCAGGCCGACGATGCCGCATTTGAAACCCATATTCTCAATCCTTCTGCAATCGCATGGCGACATCATTCATAAAGCGGATATCATCGCCTTTGGCCAGCCAGGGCGCTTCGGCGGCAACGCCACCTAACAACGCCACCAGATCATCTGTCTCAGCCTTTGCGAAGGGGCCGAGCACATAGCCGGTGACTTTGTCTTTATGGCCGGGATGGCCAATGCCAAGGCGCACCCGGCGGAAGTCTTCGCCAATATGGGCGATGGTGGACCTGATGCCATTATGGCCGGCGGCTCCCCCACCGCGCTTCACCTTCACCCGAAAGGGGTCAAGGTCGAGCTCATCGTAAAAGACAGTCACATCGGCGGGCTGGAGCTTGAAGAAGCGCATCGCCTCCCCAATGCTACGTCCGCTTTCGTTCATGAAGGTCGCAGGCTTTAGAAGCAGCACCTTGTCCGAACCGATACGGCCTTCGCATGTGCTGCCCTGAAATCGCGTTTTCCAAGGCGAAAAGGCAAAGGCCTCCGCAATCACGTCGGCAACCATGAACCCCACATTGTGGCGGTGCATGGCATATTGCGCGCCGGGATTACCGAGGCCTGCCCAGATTTGCACTGTCGTCTCCCGTGCCGGACCCCATCCGCATGCGAGCGGGGCAGGGCAGACAGATTAGTCAGCCTTGGTCGTATCGCCTTCGGACGATTTCAGACCCGACGGGGCGACCAGCGTTGCGATGGTGAAGTCACGATCAGTAATCGCGCTGCGCGCACCGGCGGGCAGTGTCACATGGCTGATATGGATCGAATCACCAATCTCTAAGCCATTGAGCGAGATCTTGATGTCGTCCGGGATCAAGGCTGCATCGCAGACCAGTTCCAGATCATGGCGCACCATGTTGAGCACGGCGCCGCGCTTCATGCCCGGCGATGTATCTTCATCGATAAAGTGCACAGGCACGTTCACATGGACTTCGCTATGTTCCCCAATGCGCAGGAAGTCGGCGTGGAGCGGGCGATCATTGACCGGGTGGAAGGCCACATCCTTGGGCAGCGTCCGCACTTGCTTGCCACCGAATTCGATCATCACAATCGAATTCATGAAATGGCCCGTGTGGAGCGCCTTCAACAACATCTTTTCTTCGATGTGGATGGCGGTGGGCTCTTCGTTATTGCCGTAAATCACGGCGGGTACGCGGCCTGCATTGCGCAATGCACGGGAGGCTCCCTTGCCAGCCCGTTCGCGCAAGTCGGCCGACAAGGTCAGCTGATCGCTCATAGTTAATCTCCAATTAAAAAGTCTCTTTTTCCGCCACGCCTCCAGGGATGACCATAACGGAAGCGGAGGCGCTTAAGGGAAATGGCCTCAAAAGGCAAGGGAGCACCGCGCGCGACGGCAATTGCGCATGCTCTAGCCCCTCCATTGCTTGACCGTCTGGGTGCCATCCGCTTAAGGGCCAAGCATGCCAGCGGACACAACTTCCTCGTCTCAAGCCTTAAGCTTTCAGGACCTTATCCTGACCCTTCATGATTATTGGGGCAAGCAGGGCTGCGTTATCTTGCAGCCTTATGATATGCGCGTTGGGGCGGGAACATTTCACCCCGCCACCACATTGCGCGCGCTGGGGCCAGACAGCTGGAATGCCGCTTATGTGCAGCCGTCGCGTCGCCCGACCGATGGGCGCTATGGGGAAAACCCCAATCGGTTGCAGCATTATTACCAATATCAGGTGATCATGAAACCCAGCCCTGCCAATTTGCAGGAGCTGTATCTGGGAAGTCTGGATGCGATCGGCATTGATCCCCTGAAGCACGATATCCGCTTTGTTGAGGATGATTGGGAAAGCCCGACGCTCGGCGCTTGGGGCCTAGGCTGGGAAGTCTGGTGCGATGGCATGGAAGTGACCCAGTTCACCTATTTCCAACAAATGGGCGGGTTTGATTGCAAGCCTGTCGCCGGCGAACTCACCTATGGGTTGGAACGGCTGGCCATGTATATTCAGGGCGTCGATAGCGTCTATGACCTGCGCTTTAACGATGCGGGCGTGACCTATGGCGATGTCTTTCACAAGAATGAGGTCGAGTTTTCGACCTATAACTTTGAGGTCGCCGATACCGAGGCGCTGTTTCAGGGTTTCAGAAATGCAGAGGCGGAGTGCAAGCGCTGCATCGACGCGGGCGTGCCCTTAGCGGCCTATGATCAGGCGATTGAGGCGAGCCATTTGTTCAACCTGTTACAAGCGCGCGGCGTGATCAGCGTGCAGGAACGTGCATCCTATATGGGCCGTGTCCGCGATCTTGCCAAAGGCAGCTGTCAGGCGTGGATGGAAAAGAACGGGTGGGCGGTATAAACATGACCGACTTTCTGCTTGAACTTTTGTCCGAAGAAATTCCGGCCCGCATGCAAGACAAAGCGCGGGAGGATTTGGCGCGTCTGTTTTTGGCGGAATTGGAACGTGCCGGGTTGGCGCCGGGAAAGATCACAACTTATGCCACGCCGCGTAGATTATCATTGATTATCAGTAATTTGCCTGTTGAAACTCAGGCGGTTCGGGAAGAAACAAAGGGGCCAAAAGTCGGCGCGCCACCTCAGGCGCTGGACGGCTTTTTACGCAAAACCGGGCTGACGCAGGATCAGTTGGAAGAGCGCGACGGCATCTATTTCGCGATTGTCGAAAAGCCGGGCCGGAAAACGGCAGATGTGATTGCCGAAGCCATTCCAGCGATCATCCGCGCCTTCCCCTGGCCCAAGTCCCAACGCTGGGGCGCGGCCTCCCGCTCGACCGAAAGTCTGCGCTGGGTGCGGCCGTTGCAGGGCATTATCGCGCTGCTGGGGGATGACGTCGTCCCGTGTGAAATTGATGGCATTGTCAGTGGTGCTGTCACCTATGGCCATCGCTTTCACCACACGGGCATAGTCACCATCACCAATGCGGGTGATTATGCGGCAAAACTGCGCGCGGCCCATGTCATTTTGGATCAGAACGAGCGCCGGGCGATCATTCGGGATGGGGCGCAAAAGGCGGCTGCCGCGGCGGGCCTGACGCTGGTTCCCGATGAAGGGCTAGTGATTGAAAATGCGGGCCTGACCGAATGGCCCGTGCCGTTGCTCGGCCGCTTTGACCCCGATTTTCTGAGCGTTCCGCAAGAAGTCATCCAGCTGACGGCGCGCGTGAACCAGAAATATTTCATCTGCCGCGATGCCGCAGGCAAGCTGGCCAATGCCTTTGTCTGCACCGCCAATATCGCCGCGCATGATGGCGGGGCGTCGATCATCGCGGGCAATGAGAAGGTGCTGGCCGCACGACTTTCCGACGCGCGCTTCTTTTATGAAACGGATTTGAAGGTTCCGCTCGAACAGCAGGCGGAGAAGTTGAAGGACATTGTCTTCCACGAAAAGCTGGGGACTGTGGCCGAACGCGTGGAGCGCATTGCGAAACTGGCGCGGCATTTGACAGAAAGCGGCGTGATTGCCGGAGCCAACCCGGATCTCGTCGAACGCGCAGCGCGGCTGTGCAAGGCCGATCTGGTGACCGGAATGGTCGGAGAATTCCCCGAACTTCAAGGGCTTATGGGCGGTTATTACGCAATCGCTCAAGGAGAGGATGCATCCGTCGCCGCGGCCATTCAGGATCATTATAAGCCAGTCGGGCAGGGCGATGATGTGCCGTCAGCACCAGTCACCCTGGCTGTCAGTTTGGCCGAAAAGCTGGATACGCTCACACAGTTTTTTGGCGTGGACATGCAGCCAACGGGATCAAAAGATCCCTTTGCCCTGCGGCGTGCGGCGCTGGCCGTTATCCGATTGCTGGTTGAAAATGGCATTCGCTACCCAATTGCTGAGACGCATGGCTTGCTCGACTTTTTTGTAGATCGCCTGAAGGTTCAGCAGCGTGAGGCAGGCGTGCGTCACGACCTCATTGATGCCGTCATCGCATTGGGTGGGGAGGATGACCTTGTTCGCCTGTTGGCGCGGGTGAAGGCGCTGCAAAGCTTTGTTACCACTGAAGATGGCACCAATCTGCTCGCCGCCTATAAGCGGGCAGCCAATATCTTAAAGGCAGCACAATATGCGGCTCCAGCCTTGGCTGGGTCGACCCTACTTCCCGCTGAAGCTGACCTGCTTGCCGCTCTGGATGCGGCGGAACCCAAGGCGGCGTCCGCCGTTGAGGGGGAACAGTTTGAAGCCGCCATGGCCGCACTTGCCTCTTTGCGCGCGCCCATTGATGCCTTTTTTGAAGGCGTCATGGTGAATGATGAAGACCCGGCAAAACGGGTCTTCCGGCTCGGCTTGCTGGCCCGGTTCCGCGATGCGGTGCATCGGGTTGCTGATTTTTCGAAAATTGAAGGGTGATCTGGCGGCCCGCACGATAGCGGCCTGAGCCAACCCAAATGGAGGACGCATGACTCAGTTTGTCTACCGCTTTGGCGGGGGTGTTTCGGACGGAGACGCGCGGACTCGCAGCAACAAGAATCTGTTGGGCGGCAAGGGTGCCAATCTGGATGGCATGGCCGCAATCGGCCTGCCTGTTCCGCCGGGATTTACGATCACGACCGAAATGTGCGCCCTTTATTATGCGCAAGGGCAGAGCTTTCCTGACAACGTCCGGGCCGAAGTGGCGCAGGGTGTGGTGCATATTGAGGCAGTGACGGGGAAACGCTTTGGCGATCCTGCCAATCCGTTGCTCGTGTCGGTGCGCTCCGGCGCGCGTGTCTCCATGCCGGGCATGATGGATACTGTCCTCAACCTCGGCCTGAACGATGCGACTGTTGCTGGCTTGGCAGAGATTTCGGGCGATGCGCGCTTTGCGTGGGATAGCTACCGCCGCTTCATCCAAATGTATTCGGACGTTGTCCTTGGCCTTGATCATGGATCCTTTGAGGAAGCATTGGAAATCGCGAAGGAAGATCGCGGTATCTTCCTCGATACCGAAATGGCGGCGGAAGATTGGCAGGCGCTGGTCGCGGACTTTAAGGGTCTCGTCGAAAAGCAATGGGGCAAGCCTTTTCCGCAGGATGTGCAGGATCAGCTTTGGGGCGCTGTGGGCGCTGTGTTCGGATCTTGGGAGTCGGAACGCGCCAAAGTCTATCGCCGCCTGAACGGCATTCCCGGTGACTGGGGGACGGCTGTTAACGTGCAGGCCATGGTCTTTGGCAATATGGGCGATACATCGGCAACGGGCGTTGCCTTTACCCGCGATCCTGCCACCGGTGAGAATGCCTATTATGGCGAATTCCTGATCAATGCGCAGGGTGAGGATGTGGTCGCGGGCATACGTACGCCGCAATATCTGACCAAGGCCGCGCGCGAACGGGCCAATGCTAAGCCGCTCTCTATGGAAGAGGCGATGCCCGAAGTTTATGGCGAATTGGCCAATGTCTTTCATATTCTCGAAACCCATTATCGGGACATGCAGGACATTGAATTTACGGTGGAGCGCGGCACGCTCTGGATGCTCCAGACGCGATCCGGCAAGCGCACGGCAAAGGCTGCGCTCAAAATCGCGGTGGATATGGCCAATGACGGGCTGATCACCCGCGACGAAGCCATTTTGCGGGTGGAACCCGGTGCGCTTGACCAACTGCTGCACCCAACGCTCGATCCGAAGGCGAAGCGCGATGTCCTGACCAAAGGGCTGCCGGCCTCTCCGGGGGCGGCCTCGGGTAAGATTGTGTTCGATGCCGAAAGTGCGGAAAAGGCGGCGGCCGATGGGCAGAGCGTCATTTTGGTGCGGGTTGAGACAAGCCCGGAAGATATTCACGGTATGCACGCGGCTAAGGGCATTTTGACGGCGCGCGGCGGGATGACCAGCCATGCGGCGGTTGTCGCGCGCGGCATGGGCCGTCCCTGTGTCTCTGGTGCGGGCGGCATTGTGATTGATGGCAAGTCAAAGCTGCTGCGCGTCGGCAGCCGTGAATTGCACGAAGGGGATATCCTTACGCTCGACGGGGCAACGGGCGAGGTGATGTCTGGGGCAGTGGACACTGTTCAGCCAGAACTGGCGGGCGATTTTGGCACCTTAATGGCTTGGGCAGATGACGTGCGCCGCATGAAGGTACGCACCAATGCCGAAACACCGCATGATGCCCAGACCGCGCGTGATTTTGGCGCAGAGGGCATTGGCCTGTGCCGCACTGAACATATGTTCTTTGATGCCGCCCGGATCACGGCTGTGCGTCAGATGATCCTTGCCGAAGATGAAGCGGGGCGTCGTGTGGCACTCGCCAAGCTGCTCCCCGAACAGCGCGAGGATTTCCGCCAGATTTTTGAGGTGATGGCCGGGCTCCCCGTGACCATCCGTTTGCTCGATCCGCCGCTGCATGAATTTTTGCCGCATGAGGAAAGCGAATTTGCCGAAGTCGCCGAGGCGGCGGGTGTTGACGCAGAAAAACTGAAACGTCGGGCGGCAGAATTGTTTGAATTCAACCCCATGCTGGGCCATCGCGGCTGTCGCTTGGGCGTCACCTATCCCGAAATTTATGAAATGCAGGCCCGCGCCATTTTTGAAGCCGCCTGCGCGCTGGAAACAGCCCCCGTTCCCGAAATCATGATCCCGCTGGTCGCGACCAAGCGTGAGCTGGAATTGATGAAGGATGTGGTCGATCGCACGGCAGAGGCCGTTTTTGCCGAACAGGGCAAGCGCATCGATTATCTGGTCGGGACGATGATTGAACTGCCGCGTGCCGCGCTGAAGGCGGGGGAAATTGCGCAGGTCGGCGCATTTTTCAGCTTTGGCACCAATGATCTGACACAAACGACGCTCGGCGTATCGCGCGATGATGCCAGCCGCTTCCTGACGACCTATGTCGATAAAGGCATTTACCCGCAGGATCCCTTTGTCAGCCTGGATGTGGAAGGTGTCGGCGAATTGATTTCGCTTGCGGTCGAACGTGGACGGGCAACGCGGCCAGACATCAAGCTCGGCATTTGTGGCGAACATGGCGGCGACCCCAAGTCGATTGCTTTTTGCGAGACAACCGGGCTCGATTACGTCTCAGCCTCTCCCTATCGCGTGCCGATAGCGCGCTTGGCCGCAGCGCAGGCGGCCCTTCAGCGATAACGGTAATTTACCTCTTTCTTTGAAGTATGCAGCGGGTTAGCTTGGTGCAAAGAGAGAAGGAGGGATGCCGATGAAGACCGGCTATCGATACGGATTGGGCCTGATCTTGGGCCTTGGCCTAGGAGCGGGTGCTGCTTGGCATGCGACTGGCAAGGGCTTTGCCGATGGCGATGTGCGTAATGGCGTTTGGTCGACATCCCTGAATTACGGCACCAACAGCACCGACCCGCTGACCCGGGCGGCGGTTGCCCGGCGCGGTCTTTTAGCCCTACCTAAAACAGAAACCGTCTATTGGGCCGCGACGCGCGATAGCAGCGGCGCACCTCTGGATGGGTCTTGCACCTACCGGATGACCGGAAAGGCGCTCGACAGCCGTTGGTGGAGCGTTACCTTTTACGACAAAGCGGGCTATCTCGTCGCCAATAAGGCCAATATCTGGTCGTTCAGCGGGGCGTCTTTGACCCCGGCCGAACAATCCGGCTGGCAGGTGACGATTGGCCCTAACAAGCCAGAAAGCGGGCATTGGTTGCCCAGTGTGGCGGGGCAGGGTTTTGAACTGACCTTGCGCATGTATAACCCAGGCGCCGCCTTTATGAAGGATCCTTCTGCCGCAGAGCTGCCCCGCTTGGTGAAGGAGGCCTGCGCATGAAACAGTGGATTGGTCCAGCAGCGCTTGCGCTGATTGCCGCATCGGGCGGCTATTATGGTGGATTGGCGCTATCGACCTATGGCTTGATGGAGGCGGCGGTCCGCCGGATTGCTGGCGATACCGGCCTAAATGCCATGCGCTATGGCGAGTTGCCCACGCCGGAAAACCAGCCTGTGGTGCGTCCCAGCCCGGATCTCGCTTATTCATCCTGCCCTTATGATCTGTCCAAAGGGCCTGTTTTGATTTCGATCACACCCGCACCGGGCCGCTATTCATCGCTTAGTGTTTTTGATGCGCGCACCGATGTGGTGTTCGTCCGCAATGATATGGATGCAGGCGGAAAGCCCTTTCAAATTGCGCTGGCGCGAAGAGGCCAAAAGGTCCCCGCTGGGGTGGAAACCGTGCGTGTCGATTATGATCGCGGGATCGCGCTTGTGCGTCTGCTGTTGAAAACACCCTCTGATATCAAGGATTTGGATGGTGTTCGTCGGCAGTCCACCTGCAAACCGATTTAAGGGTGTTGGTGTAACCTGATCCAAGCGGCAGGCTTGACCGCTTGGATCAGCATCGCCACTGCCGGGCGATGGTTTATGATGTCGCGATTATCGGGTCTGGCATGGCAGGCGCAAGCCTGGCGGCAGCGCTTGCTCCCCAGATGCGCGTGCTCATCATCGAGATGGAGGAACGGCCCGGTTATCACGCCACCGGTCGGTCGGCTGCCTTTTGGAATGAAACCTATGGCGGCCCGCTGGTTCAGCCGCTCACGACGGCATCCGGCCCGTTTCTGGCGAACCCACCTGCTGCGTTTGCGGATAACGGATTTCTTCTGCGCCGCGGCGCATTGATGATTGGTCGAACCGGGGACGGAGCGTTAGAGACACAATTCCATAAGGATTTTGAAGGCTCTGGTCTTCACCTCTCCACTTTGGGTCGGTCCGAGATGGAAGAGAAGATCCCCGGTTTGCGTCCGTCGTGGGACCGCGCGGTCTGGGAAGCCAATACCGCCGATGTGGATGTGGCAGCACTTCATCAGGCCTATCTGCGCGCCGCACAGCGGGCAGGGGTGGAGATTGTGCTGCGTCAGCCGGTGTCTGACCTCCAGCGCGATGCGAAGGGCGTTTGGACGGTCATATCCCCCAACGGCGCATGGCGTGCATCACGTGTCATTAATGCGGCGGGTGCTTGGGCCAGCGATG
>Ga0214921_10003984_pt1 | contig 22186 bp, 13 predicted proteins | sample LL1505_MetaG_FD_177992 | JGI IMG/M metagenome (GOLD analysis project Ga0214921, IMG submission 177992) | Freshwater microbial communities from Lake Lanier, Atlanta, Georgia, United States - LL-1505 | ecosystem: Environmental > Aquatic > Freshwater > Lake | place: USA: Georgia | collected... | reverse complement strand
TGGATTGTTTTATCGAGGTCCTTTAATCGCACGATCTCGGTATGGCAAGCCTCCGAAACCCTCTATTGAATTGCGACTGCGAGTAAGGCGCTACCGCACCCAGAACGCTATCGCCTCGGTCTCTGTCGGCACGGTTTCGTTACTCTGAAACACCGCTGCTTTCACGGTATGGTGACCAGCTTCCAGTGGCCAGAGAAACTTCTGATACGTTCCCTTCGATACCCCCACCTCACGATCATCAACGAACCACCGCACCTCAGAGAGAGCGCCGGGAGCAGCTATCTCAAAAGGAAGCGCCTCCAAGGTATCCGGAATGCGGGGATCTCTCGCGACATTAAGCCCGGGAGTTGGCATGATGATTCGGATCGCTTCGTTCGAAGGCGCGTTCGCCTGCAGGGATGCCTCGCTACTCTGTTCGTGATGCTTGGTGCACACCTTTTCCGGCTCGCTACCCGGAATAAAGATCTCCTCAACGTGAGGACACCCCTCACCAGCAAGGTTCCCTGTGAGCGGACACACCGTACGATGAGAGAGCGATGGGGAGAGGAAGAGCGGCTTTGTCTCTTCGGTGCGGTGCAGCTCCGCGAACACGGAGCGAAGGACGAGCGCTGGGCCTCGAGCGCCGCTTACCTCATGCATCGACGCACGATTGAGGTTCCCCATCCACACACCGACGGTAAAGCGCTCAGAGAATCCAACCGCCCAGGCATCTCGGTAATCTGTCGAGGTGCCCGTCTTTACCGCCGTTTGAATAGGAAACCGAAGGATACCATCGGAGCCGAACTCACGCCGCCGAGCCTGCGGATCGGAGAGGATGTTACCGATGATGCTCGCGACCTCAGGAGAGACCAGCACGCGGGGCTTTGCCCCACGGGTCCCGCCACGTTCGTTGCTCCGCACGACACGAAGGGGCCTCCACGTGCCCTGATTTGCGAGTGCGGTATATCCCTGCACCAGCTCAAAAAGGGTAACCTCTCCGTTTCCGAGCGCGAGCCCCTCTCCATAGAAATCGGCCGGTTTCGATAGAGATGCGAACCCTGCGCCCCTGAGAAACTGCAAGAACTCCGATCCACCGACGTGCTGCACCGTTTTGATAGCAGGGATATTTAAAGAATTACCGAGCGCTTCGCGGAGTGAGATATCTCCGTAGTGTAGTCGGCTGTAGTTTCGAAAGGTATGGATCCCAGCCCCAACCGCTTCGGCGATGGGCGAGTCGTTGATCACTGTGGCAGCATTCCAATCGCCGCTCAATGCCCGTGCGTAGAGAAATGGCTTCAGTGTCGAACCGGGCTGTCGGGGTGTAATAACCGCATCTATCTGACTTCCAGTATCGGTCCCAAACTCTCCCGCGTTTACCCACGCGATGACCTCTGCCGATCGGTTATCGACCACGAGCACTGCACCGTCGGAGACATCCTTACGTGCAAGATCTGCGACTCGATGATCAAGGATCCGCTGGACCTGATGTTGTAGGTCAGATCTGATAGTTGTTTCGAAGCGTCCCTCCAACGTTTCAGGAACTGTGGACTGCACGTACCGAACGAAGTGATCAGCTCGAACTGGCAAGGTACCGCGAGCAAGGGTGAAGGTCTGTTCATTCACCGCAGCGCGGGATTCCGTGCTTAGGATCCCGAACCCCTCCATGTGATCTGCGAGTTGTTGAATTCTTCGATCTAATCCGTGAACATCCTTGTAGAGATCCAATCGCTCGGGAGCCCTTACTATCACCGCTAAGGCGAGCTGCTCCCGTTCGGTCAGCGTCTCAAGATCCCTATCCCAGAGGTAACGAGCCGCCTGCACAACCCCCCTTCTATTTCCTGCGAACGGAACCTGATTGAGGTAGAACTCAAGGATCTCTTGCTTCGAGAAGGTGCGTTCGAGCTTGAGAGCTTCGATCCCCTCAATGAAGCGAGCCCAAAGGGAGCGTCTACGGGGATGGAGCATGCGCACCACCTGTTCAGATATGGTGCTCGCTCCGCGAACGGTGCGGAAGGCCTTAATGTTCTGCCACGTTGCGTGGAGTCGAGCCCTCCAATCCACTCCGTTGTGTTCATAGAACCGTCTATCCTCGGCTTCGATAAATGCACGTTGCAGCAGGCTCGGGATAGAAAAGAGCGGGCGAGCGTCGCTTAGATTCCATCCGCTTGCAAAGGTGTACGAGAGGGGATGGCCATAGCGGTCAACGACCTGGCGCTTTGTTGAGGCCGATGCATCCGGTATCAACGTCTTCGGCATGGGACGCAGAGAGAGCTGAACCGATACCCCAAACGCAACAAGCATCCCCACGCCGGATACGGCGAATAGTGCACGTCGTGTCTTCGCTCTCCCGGTCACTTCCCTCCCTCCTACGACTTACGGCATCCCTGTAACCTGCAAGGTATCCGCAGCGGAATCTCCGAACACATCTGGGTCGTACATCTCCTCCGCGTGCGCTGGAAGGATGATGAACTCGCCCGGCGCTACGGCCTGACTGACGTAGCTCAAATGATAGTTCCCGGCTGGCAGATACTCAGAATAGAACCGAGCAGCAGAGTGTCGGATCTCCTTATGATAGAAGCTCCAGTAGGATACTCCAAAGTCTATCCACTCTCTAAAGTCGAACCAGATTGAGTTCTGAGCTCCCTTGAATGCTCCTTTGTCACTATCGACCCCGGAGGCGGTCGCAAGATCCCGATTAACCGGCTCCAGGCCTCCCGGAATCGGATCGTCGACAACCACAAAGGTGCGCGGCGCCGCAAGACGCAAGAAGAGATCTACCTTCACGAGCTCTCCTTGTTTGATCGCAACCGGGGCCTTGAGAAGGGTCCAGGCGCCGTTCCGCTCCACACTATATTCGCGATAGATCTCCATGCCGGCGTTTGTGGCGTTGCGCTTGATATCCTTCGGCGCATACGAGAGGCGTGATGTGTAGTAGAACCGACCCTTACCCGTTGGCGCAACGGAGAGCGTTTCGCTTCGGCCTGCATCTTGTGCCGTAAGTGGACGACTCACCTCAAGGGGCTCACCTCGGACCCCCTTCATAGTGACCTTGGCTAGCTCCTCCGACCCAACCCGTACACTAAGGTCAAGGTTCGGATCCTCCTTCTCATAAGTCGCGCTGTACCGAGCGAGCGCGTTGATGCAGAAGAGATTTTCTTGGGTATTCTCCCACCGGTCCCTTCTCTTACGCTCCATAGTTATCGAGCGCACGAGTTTAGGAACGAGGGGGATTACCTTCTCCGAGAGCTCACGATCTTTACTCTGCGATAGCGACACAAAGAGATCTAGGACGGCGCACTGCGAGCGCACGTTCGAATCAAGGATTCGACCCGAAAGCGCTTCAACCGGCTCTGTGAAGGTTAGAGTGGCAGCGCTTTGAGTACTCAGCGCTAGAATCTGCTGTAAAGCCCTAGTTTGGTACTGCTTGGAATCGGCAACCTCTAACGCAGCAGCGAGATAGTTAGCTTTCCCGAACACGTTCATCTCTTTCACCGACGACGAGTATCGAACGAGATCCTGAAGCGTTATCTTTCCGCGCCGTGCTAACGCCGCGAGAGCAACCGCACGCACGCTCGACTTCATGCCGGGCGAGAAGAAGGTCGGGAACTCCTCATTTTTGAGCACACCGAGGAGATACTCGTGCAGTTTATTCTCCTGCTCTTCTGGAATCTGATACCCCCTATCGCGGAGCCACGTCAACGCCAGCGCGGTGTAGGCACTCAGGTACTGATTCACATACTCGTTCGTTGCCTGATAGAACGCCATGCCCCCATTCGGAGCTTGGTGGTTCGTTAGATCGGCGAGGGTCGAGACAACGAGCTTCTCCGCTTCTCTCCATTCAAAATTCTTTGGAAGGTAGCGCTTGAGTGCGATAGCGTGTGCAGCCATAACACCCTTCGAAAGCTTTTGCTCCCAGCACAGGTATGGATAGTCCTTCATGTAGGTGAAGGCCCCTTCAAGCCCTCCGATGATCGAGCTTGAGAGCACAACGCCAACTGAGCCGACACCTGGTTGCAGGTCGGCTGGGAATTCGATCGGTTCCTTCACCTCTTTCCCATCAGAGCTCCCAAAGTTTGCGGCACTTTGAAGAGCCGCGCGAGGGAGCACTGTGAGCGTCTCGGTCACTCCGTCTTTGTCGGATTGATCACCTGCGGTGACCGAGAAGGTGGCGACACCTCGATGCGACGCCTTCGCTTGCAGGTCAATTGGGTATCGCTTAAATGGCTCAGCATCGATCGTCACCGTGACCGGTTGTGCTGTAACGGCTCCCTCCGCACGTCCCTCAATCGTCAGCTTTCGCGTCCTCTCCGTTCGATTCATGACGGTGAAGGAAGCTGTGAACATGTCCCCCTCTCGAACCTGATTCGGCAGCGCCGGACGGACCTCCGTATCTTTATTAACCTTGAACGTTCCAATTCCAAGCCCCATCTGGTCATCTTTGGTGACAGCCATCACCAGAACCTTCCAACCGGTCAGGTTGTCTGGTGCCTCAAACGATATCGTCGCCTTGCCGGTGTTGTCAGGACGAACGGAGGGGTTCCAGTAACTCACATACTTTTTGATTGAGCGCATATCGAGCGTTGCGCCACCATCTCCACCGGGACTCGCGCCCTTGGTCTCAAACTTCTGCAATCCAACCAGCATCTTGATCAGGTTGAAGTTCTTCACATCCAGAGGATCGAGGCTGTAGAAGCCCTTGTACGGATCGAAGTAGCTCTTGCCACCTTGAATGAGATCGAAAACCGCCTCATCGAGGACACTAACCGCATACTCCATCGGAGGAATCGATCGGTCTGCGCTCGTAGCCCCGATGTTTACCGTAACCGTACCTCGGGGACGGAAAACCTCACCGACCGGTGCAACGTTCACCTGAAGCTGCTTGGAAGGATCGATGACATCGATCTTGGTGTAGCCCATGCGGAACGCAGGTTTCCCAAGGTCCACCGTTCCCTCAACCGGTTTTGCAACGCGAGGGGATACCACGGTAGCGGAGAAGAAGAAGCCCGGTATCTGATCCTTCGTCACCGGCACCTCGATAACCTCCGTACTCGCGGTGAGCACCTTAATCCATGCTTTCTGGATTCCATATCGCTCGGTCGTAAGGAGCGCTTGCGAACCTGGGAATGGATTTTGAATCAGGAACCGCGCCGTCTCCCCCACTTTGTAACTCTTCTTTTCCGGAACTATCTCAAGCTCAGTACTTGTTCCGGTGTTCCATAGAACCGTTTCGGAACCGCTCGCCCATCGAGTGAGTGTAGATTGATGGGATTGTCCCTTGTCATCCGTGACTGAAGCGGTGATTCGGTACTCCCCGGCTTGCCGTGGCGTAAAGGAGCAGGCAACGGGGCTCATGGTTGATGTTAATGAACAGGAATGGACCTTCGCCCACGTGTTCTCATACTTCGTGACATACACGCTACCCCCGCTCTTCACTCGGACAGCTTTCGTCTCTTCAAGCTCGACCGTTATCGAGAGAGGAGATCCCGCAATAGCTCTACCGCTCTCATCGATCACAACTCCGCGGATCGACGCTTCCTTTCCTGCGGTCAGAAGCCAGTCAGGTTGGTCAACACCCACGTATCGGCTTCTCCCAACGAATCGAGCCTTAGAGGTAGTAGCTACAAACTTACCTCGATCATCTCGAACCGCGCTCTCAACGATGAGGTCGCCGTGCACAACGGGGACGGCTGGGATGGTTATCGTAGAGGAGAGATCCCCCTGCGGATTGAGCTTCTCCTCTTTCTGGTAGATCTGCGAATCCGATAAGGACGGAGATTCAAAATAAAACTTCGAGAGCTGTGTATCGCTCGACTCTATCGGAGCACTTCGAATCAGCGCAGTGATCCGTGTCGCGGAATCTGCGTACGGTCCACCGGCGTGGAGCCGCGCCTCTGTTGTTACCTGAACGGTGTCGGCTTGGTGGAAGAGCGACCCCTTGATCTCAGAGGAGACCTTGAATGATGCAGGAGTAAAGTCACTCACAAGCACTCGGAGGGGCTCCCACGTTTCTCCGGTAAAATTTGCTTTCAATCCGAAGGTGTACCAACCTACTGCGGCATCCTTCCTGGTCGCAAAGGTCCCCGCGAAGGATCCGAACTCAGAGAGGGTGATCTCAGGAACGGTAAAGACGACCTTACCTGTCGGATCGTTTACCTCTAGCTTATAAGTTGAGCGAGGTGCTGCCACGAACGTATTGTCGTTTTGATCTCGCACCCACAGCGAGAACTGTATGGTGTCCCCTGCCTTATATACTCCCTGGGCCGTAGTTCCCCAGGTGTGTATGTGCCCAAACTCGCTACGGGCGATCGAGTACTCCTCTCTTGAGTACGTTCGGAAATCCCACACAAGGGGAAGGAGCGCAATATCTCCATCCTTTTCGACCCGTACGAAGAGTCGGGGCTTCGAGTACTCCCACTCCGAATCGTAGGTGAGCTTCGGGTCAATGGTTCGGGTTCCCGGAAGGTAGGCGATTCCTGTTATATCGGTAGCAGCGCTTGCAAGACGGTGCGGAGCCTTGCTCATGTTCGTCATCGTATCGATCTCGATAGAGACCGTTGCATCCGTTATCGGCTGCCCCGTTGCGAACGACGTTACCCACACTGCAGAGCTGAAATGTCCGAGCTTCGCGTGAACTTGGTACGGGGTCACTTCAGAGAAGAACCACCGAGAGCCAGCTGAGGTTGAAGGGACCGTTCTGAGATTTCCCTGAAGAGCGCCCGAACGCCCACCGAGCATGGATCGCACATCGATCGGATACGCATAGGCGATATCTTGCGCGTCGTATGGAGTAAGGGTCTTTTCAAGCCCCGCCTGGTTAGTGCTCGAGGTGACCGCTTGGTAGGAAAGCTTGATCGCTTTCAGATTGTTTACGATCACCGGCAACTTTGAATCGACATCCTTTTCGAGGACCGAGATCTGATTATCGAGCACATAGCGTGGAGCTCGGTGGCCGGTTACGAAGGAGGCAGAGAGGTCTGCTGTCAGAGCCCGACCGAATTCGTCGTGAATGGAAGCTGCGGCTCCTTGTACCGAGTAGCTCGCATTCGCCTTGAGTCCATACGGTAGGCTCACCGTGTACCGTTGGTCCTTACTATGTCCCCACTGGAGCTGTGTGTCGGAATACACATCTGCCCAAGGGTCGAAATCTGTCCTTCCTCCTCGGAGATCTGGCGTAACTTTGAGGGCATCCTTGATCTGGTCCTTTAGCACCGGTGAGGTGAAGAGCAAATTGACGGCGTTAAGGGGATCACACCTCTCAGCACCTTGCTGTGAGCCGGAGAGCTTCCGCGACTTGAGGATCTCTATTGGATTCCCCGCGATGTCGAAACATCCCACCCCGAGGAACTCAAATTGCGGAAAGGTGTGAAAGGTTACGATCGTGCGATCCTCCTTGCCGAGCTCTGGGCCAGCAAGCGAAGTCATGCCCGGTGTAACCTTGAGAGCGATTTGTGTATCTACTGGCAGATCGTTTTGAGGTGTGAGTATCCATCGAAGCTCATCCACCTGAGGTGGTGCGGGTGTTGCGATAGAATCATCGGTCTCGTACGACGATGTGCTGTGCTCAAGGTTAAAGGGATAGCTCCTCTTCTGCGAATCCTCAAGAACGAGGTGTTTACGGAGCGCATCGACCGTGACCCGTTGGTTGATAGCGACCTCAATTATCGGTCGACCGGGAGAACCCCAACCTTTAAACAACGCGAATGTAACCGCGGGCCGTTTGGTCGTGAAGGTTCCGGTACCCTCTTCGGCGAGAACGGTACCGCGGGTTAGGTCGAAGCCCTTTGGCACAACGAGCGAGTAGCTCGTGGCTTCCGGGGGGAGATTATTATCGGTCAGGTTACAGACGAGGGCGGAGGTGTTGATCCACCGCCACTCACACGGCAGCGACGGTGTAATTGCGATAGATATCTCCTGCGGAGTCCGCTCCATTCTCCCAAGAGGAACCACCGGCGCGCTGAACTGAAATACTATCTGATGTGGGGGCTCCACATCATCACCGGACGGGGTGATTCCGATCAGTCGTGGCGCGCCGGAGGGAGGCGCCCCAGAGGGTTGAGGATCGGCAGCAAGGGTGGGCGAACTCCCAGACAACCAAAAGAGGGTGGTTGTTACAAGAGCGGCAAGGATCGACTTCGTACGCATGTGGGCTCCGAGAGGTGGCTTGTCTCGGCGATATTTCTATCAGAGTTGGGCCCTTCTGTATGTGCCAAATAGGACGGCGAACTAGTTTGCTTATTCGACTGAATCGGCCCCAAGAGCTGGTTCTGTGGTTGATGAATCCAGGCTACTGGATATTTAAGGAGATAGGGCAAAACCTTGCGTCAGCGAGGTTTTGCCTTGTCCCCCTAACGCTGCTCCTGCGAAGCGCGAACGCGCTCGAGCAGACCCCCTTCAATCACAAACTTGCCGAGATAGCAGGCCCCAGAGTCGCGTGAAGATTCAAAGTTGCTCATGAACGGGCGGGAAAAACTCGGTCCGTAAAGCTCACACCCCTTGATAATAAGGTCTCTGTGCAGGATATCGCTTCTTCTTCCTTCACGGATACTATCAGCGAGTTTGACAGCGAAGATGACCGGATCGGAGCTCTTGGTAAGCGGATCGGTCGACAAAAGTCGATAGTTGAACTCACGGTCCGCAAGAATGAGATCTATAGAGGAATGTACTTGCTGAGGATCGACCAGCAGCCCTGGATAGTCCATCACCTGAGGAGTGAATACGATCGTTTCTATCTTCTGACTTTGGCGCCAACCAACATGGTGCTTTGCGGAAGCGACTGCGGTTTGAAGCCCTCCTAAGCCTCGCGCCGGGAGATCCAACGAATGCACGAGCCCGCATGTGCGAGGTCCTGGCACGACATTCGATACAAGCGGAGCGTAGAAGATGATCTCCATATTCCGCGAGGCATTGAGCCATTGCCTGGCAGCGACGGGATCATCGTTCCATCGATCGTATACCCGGTCGAGTGCGTTCTGAATGATAATAGTACCGTGGCTATGACCAACTATAATTAGCCGCTTCTTGCCGGAAGCGATTGCATCTTCAATGATCTGCTCAAGCTCGTGCACGCATGACGGCTCTGCATACGCCCCCAATCTGCTTGAGACGAGCCCTCCACTGATTCGCAGAGCGGCGGCTCCGAGATTTTCTGGCGGGTTGTAGAGCAACTTCGCCTCGCACTCAGCGACACCCAGATGACGTCGCGCCGCCATAGCTGACGTCTGAGCCTCCTGTTGGGAGGTGCGAATACCGTTTACGTAGATAACCTCGTACGAACACCCCTCAGGCCTGTTGCTTATCGCATGTGCCGATTGCTGAGGATTTGTGGTGGCCTCTCTCTGTGAAGGTTTCGCACCTGGCGCGTCTCGCATCTGAAAGGTGGCGGAGTGAAGCTCCGAGATGTTAGTCGGTCGATTCCTTATCGCCGACGGAACAGTGGAGGGCTCCGCCGGTCGAACCTCGGCTGGCGGTGTCATATCTGGTGGTTGAAACATGATTCACGCGTCCTTTGGCTTAGGTCAGAGCCTCGTACAAGAGGTGTGGCGACCCATGCAAGGTGAACTATAGCCAGGCCAAGGACGGCAGCCAAAGAAAATCGCACGGGCCAAAAAGCAGGCCGCCAGGGGCTTTATTTGAAAGCTCCTTACCGCCGACGTGCGCCACGGGAGCTCCCAACTCCCTCGTCTGTTCGCAAACTTATGTCCCTCTCAACCGCAGATCCCTAGCATCCTGGCGCCAAACAAGGTCGTTGCGCTGATGAGGATCCGCTAGCTCTGTCCGTTCACTCATTTGGTCATCGTACCGCGGGGAGGAGATGGACGTCCCTTCTCTAATTCCCAAATCGCTGGGCCAATCCGCTCTCAAGGGATTGCGGAAGCCCTCCGAACGAACCGTTCGACATCACCACGATAACATCATTCGTACCGACATGTTCGAGAAGGAACTCCTCAATCGCTTTCGGGTCGGGTAACGCTCGAGACGAAGTACCGCCCTCCCCTATCTTTGCGCTCAAAGTATCCACATCGAGGAGGTCTTGGTTGGCGTCGATCTCGCGCGACACAACCTGACACAGCACAACTTCGTCTGCGCTCTTAAACGCAGACACGTAAGGCTCCTGAAATACCTTCCGGCGACTCGTATTCGAGCGAGGCTCGAATACGCCCCATATCTTTCGTGTAGGAAAGGCCTCTCGAATGCCGGAGAGGGTTTCCTGAACAGCGGTTGGGTGATGCGCGAAATCCTCGATAAGCGTTACACCGTGCTTATCGTATCGAATCTCCTGTCGCCGTTTGACAGCTTTAAAGGTAGCTACTGCGTTGCACGCATTCTCAAGGGAATATCCACTCATCATCGCGACTACTACCGTCACGAGCGCGTTCTTGGCGTTGTACACGCCGGTCATAGGGATTGAAAAGGTGAACTCACCAAGGTTCTCACTGCGGGCGGTCACACGCTGAGAGAGTCCTACGTGCTCTCGGGTAACGATCGATATCTCAGCGTCCGAAGCGGATCCGAACGTAACGATGCGAGCTGCGACCTTTCCGCGAAGTTCCTGTACGAGATCCCTCACGTGAGGATAGTCGATACAACACAGGGCAGTCCCGTTGGCGGGCATCTTCACTACCATCTCGCGAAAGACGCCTATAATACTCTCAACGTTTGGATAGATATCGGCGTGGTCGTACTCAATCGCGTTTATGACGCAGATATCAGGATGGTAGAAGGAGAACTTTGGTACCTTGGCGAAGAAGGCGCTGTCATACTCATCGCCCTCAACCACACTATACGCACCCTCGCCGCGAGCGAGGCTCATCGGCAGGTCCTTGGCTATTCCGCCAACGAAATAGCTCGGGTCTCCCCCTAATTTTAAGAGTGTCGACGCGATGAGCGCCGTTGTTGTGGACTTACCGTGGGTACCGGTCACAACGATAGACCGTTTTCCTGCAATGATCGTCTCATGCAACATGCGGGGGAAACATGAGTACGAAAGGTTTCGCTCCTCGACAACCGACACCTCAACGTTTTCATAACTAACGGCGTTACCGATAACGACAAGGTCAACCGACGATGGCACGTTCGCCGCGGCATATCCCTTCAACAGGGTTACCGATGAGTTGCGAAGGAAGCTTCCCATCGGCTCGTAGAAGTCCTTATCACTCCCCGACACAAGGAACCCCTGCTTGGTGAGTTCAACGGCGAGCTGCGCCATGGCGACCCCTGCAACGCCGATTACGTGAATCCGTCCCCCCTTTTTGAGACTGGCAAGTGATGTAACGTTATCTATGGAGAAGTGACTCTTTGGCATACGACTTACACTACCACTTTATACGCTTTGCAATCTCCGAGATCTGTGCGACCTGCGCATAGGTACTCCTCGCTTCATCCACCTTGTGCATAACCTGATCTTTGAGGTGAGGATTATACTGGATGACCCCGTATCCAACCCCTACAACAACGCCGATCAATAGCAAGCATACGAGTGTGACCTGTCGTAGGGCTGCCGAAGCCGAAACGAAGAGCGCGTAGGGTATGCTTCCTACCACCGTGAAGATGAGAAGCGCCAAGAGCCACAGCACCTTTCCTCCCCGGCCCAACAACGAGGTGCCACAGACCTCAATGAAGGCCCAGATCGGTTGAACCAGCACCACAAAAAGAAGAGTCGGAGTGAGCACGAGAGCGCATCCGGCGAGGATAATGAGGGCCGTTGTCATGACATCTTCCTTCAGACGAGAGCATTGTTAGGGGTATCCTATCGTGGATAGAAGGGTAAGGAAAAGCATAACAGTGCAGGCACTGGTCAGGGTCGCATCAGCTTTACCCGGGCAGCAAGTGCCGAGAAGTATGGAGCGCTAAAGCACACGCAAATAGCATCTCCTATCAGCCATTTAAAGCCCGCATGCAAGCTCTACAGGCACCTCAAGATGATTCTGAAATCGGTCGATATACTACGTAGCTCACGTAACGCAGACCTCTCATGAAAGACGTATCAATAGTCCTGTGCCCATTTGAGAACAACGACTCCTTTAAGCGTGTGTTCAACCATATCGTTATTCGAACACGATACGATCTATCGCGGATTGAGATCCTGGTTATTGATAACAACACCGATCCGGACTTGAAGCGAGATATCGCGGAGTTCGTTCAGGAAAACGCTGACCTCTGCGCCATCACATATATTGAAAATAATAATGAGGGTCAGCTCGCCCACGCCATCAATAGAGCTATCGAGGTCGCCGATTCGAAGTGGTTCGTATATCTGAGCGCAGACAACACCTACATCTACGATCCCCGATGGCTTCAGTACCTGATCGGCAACCTCTCGGACGACGACTACGAAGCAGGCTATCGAGTCGCCGGGACCGTAACCCCGTGGCCTAATCATCTCAGCGATGACAAACACTTCCACGTCCAGGGTGCCGTCTTTATCGCCTTCACAGAGTACATGAAGAAAAATACATACTCCGCGGACTATCCGTTCGAATACAGCGATGTGATGCATTCAGCTCGGTGCCTTGAGCAGGGATATCAACTCAAACACCTCCCCCGAATCTACGCTCATGTGGGGCAGGTGACCAAAGAGTGGCACGAGTCGAACCGGGAAACCAAGCAGTACCTCATAGCCCATCTCCATGGGCTTGCTCAGTTTCCGTAATGCCGCTCTTACGGTATGGTCCCACTATGAACACCCTCATTGGCATCGTTTCTGACACGCACGAAGACGTTCGAATGATCATCAAGGCGGTGAAGGTTTTTAAAGAACGTTCACCGTCCCTCGTTATTCACTGTGGTGACATCATCTCCCCTCCCGTCTTGGAGCGATTCGCAGGTTTGCCGCTGAAGCTCGTGTTTGGAAACAATGACGGCGAGCGATCCGGCTTAAAGAAGAAGTGCGCAGAGCTAGGATTCTCTCAGATCGATGATACGCTCACCTTCGAGCACACCAGCAAGAAGTTCTTCGTCAATCATGGAACGAGCTCACGGGTGATAGATGAGGCTGTTGCGACACAGCAGTATGACTACGTCCTGCACGGACATACCCATGTGCCTAGGGATGAGGTTGTGGGGCGCACTAGGATAATTAACCCGGGTGCCCTCTTCTCAGCGGATAGCTATACTATTGCGTTCTTGCAGCCAGAAACGGGGGCGGTCGAGTTCGTAGAGCTTCCTGAGTAGGGCGCTTCTTCCTATCGCCTCTCTGTGGCATTCGTCCCTCCCCCAACGACACCCATTCAGCCAACTCGCAACCACCTGGAATCATTGCGGCGTTGTTCCAAAATGCAATACCCGGTACATTTTAAGGAGTACAGATGCTTAAAGGGCCTCCTATGCGACACCTCCTTCACTCCACTTTGCTTTTCGCATTCCTCGCGCTCCCCTCACAACGTTGCTTTGCGTGCCCTTCGGCGGCGGGACTGCCTGATGTGAATTGTGATGGCTCTTCGCGCGTTGTTGTCGTCGGAGATAGTGTGGTGTACGGCGTTGGTGACGTTAAAAACGGTGGCACGGGTGGATACGTTCTCCGAATTGCTACCAAGTTTCCAGATGCGACCTTCGAAAATCGCGGCACCCCTGGCGAGGAGGCTCGACGGGTCATCGGTATCATTGAGGACGCGTTCTCCGGAGTAGGGGATGTCACGTTCGCCTCTAGTTTGTCGCAAGCCGATATCGTCATCCTCGACATCGGGAGAAACGATTGGTGGAAGTTCCGTCCAGCGATAGCGACGTGGCGAAATTTAAAGCGCATTCGCGAATTGATTCAAAGCGAGGTAACTTCCGTGACTGGGCACAAACCTCTCGTTGTTACTGCTCAGATGATGGGCGCGAACCGAACGGGACAGGGAACGTGGGTCACAGAGCTCAATAAGTTTATCGCCGCGAACAACACATCAATGACGCCGACGGATCTTCGGTTCAACGCGGTTAGCAAGAAACTGCTCATCGATAGGGTTCATCCGAGCTCTCTTGGCTATGACGCAATTGCGAGGGTTCTCTACGCCTATCTTACGAATACCCTTCCTAAGCACGTCACGGTCTTCCGAAAGGACGGGGACCATGACGGTCTATTCGATGAGTATGAGGCTGAGAAATACGGCACCTCACCTCGCAATCCCGACACCGATGGTGATGGAATACTTGATGGGACGGACGATACGCCCGCAGGATCGTAATTCGCCACTGTTATGTCGTAGGGCGTAGATATCCTGCCGATCCTCTTCCTAATCCTTTTCCTCCTCATCATCCTGCACCTGCATCGGTTTCCTGACCCTCGTCCCGAGCATGCTGATAGGCTGTCCTCTGAAAGCAAGCCTGGGGAACTTGCTTCATCGAAGTTTGAGCTCACACGGCGCTCCGTTCCAACAACGATGATGAGGAGGGACCCGGTGCAGGTGCAGAAGGAGAGTAAGGATGATGAATAAGGAAGGGCTTACCACCCCTCGTCTACGCCTGTAGGACATAGCGAGAGCGTCGACGGGCCATCTCCCGGCAAGCGCTTTCGTTCAAACAATCCTAGAATCGCGCAACCTAACGCTGAATCGCCGTCGCGACCATCGAGGTAATTGCGTCATAACCAACGGTATTCGGATGAAGCCCCTCAGGCAGATTGTAGTACGAACACGTTGAGAGGTCCGGGCAATCTCTCAAGAAGCCTTGCTCAAGATCTATCACGGTGATGTCGTTCATCGCTCCCACTTGCCGAATAGTCTCTGAGTAGAGCGCTGCTGTAGGGGCTAATGTTCCGTGCTGCACCGTTGGAGGCAAAAGGGTTGCAATAGCGACATTCTTATTATCCGCTCGCGCAACATTGATCATCTTTTGATACGCCGCTTCAAGCTCCGTGGCCGAAATCTCGTATCGAGCATCGTTAATTCCCTCAAACAGAATAACGAGGTCCGCGGTACTACCGACAACAACTTCGGGAAAACGATTCACGCCCGCGGCGCGAGGACCAGGTATCCCAATTACCATCTCTCCTGGAACACCTCCGTTTAAGACCGGAGCCGCAAGCACCGAAGAGAGCCGAAGAGGATAGCCTCGAGGATCTCCTACCTCATCTATCTCGCTGATGTACTGACCGGGCTGAGTTCCATCACCTACCCCGTAGGTGATGCTATCTCCGAATGCGAGAACCTCAACCTGCCCATCGTTGTTACGGTCTGTGAAAGGAGACCCCTCAGCCGAAGCTCCATCAACTCCTAAAAGGAGGGAGAGCGCAAATAGAGAAAAAATGATATTTTTGCGGATCATCAAAAACTCCGAGCACGGTCTTATGAGTTACATAGTGGACCGAAGTTAGAAAGCAGTAAAGCTTGTTGGACGGGCCGTCTTACCTTGAGGCACTACAAAAATAACCACACGCCGTTATGGATTGAGCGGTTCTGGATCAGATCCATCGAGAAGACCATCCCCATCCGTGTCCGGATTGATAGGGTCGGTTCCAAACTTGCTTCTCTCGAAGATATCGTAGAGACCATCGTGGTCCCTATCTTTGCGTTCCATCTCAACATGCTCGGGATAGGTATGGGTAATATACCTGATAAAGTTTCGCGCAAGTCGCTCATATCCCTTAGACGTTGGATGAATACGATCAGGCCCGCAGAGTCGCCACGGAACCGAGTCAAACCGGAGATCGGCAGGGGTCGAGCGTGAATTGGATGCCGAGATGTATCTATTTAACTCCGCGATCCAGGCCCCCTTCTTAATCGTGCGAGTAATCATGAGCACCGCTGTCACCACAAGAGGTTTTTGACCAACGGCCTCGTGTACATCGTGCTCGATCTCACTCCGTAGGTTTTTCAGAGCCGCCGCAGTTTCAGTGTAAGACCTCGACCACTCGTCGTTTCTACCAACGTCGATCACGATAAGATCTGAGCTGACCAGCGCGTAGGCGAGAGCGCTACCACCATTCTTCCCAAAAGCCCTGTTGACCTTTGAAGTCAGCGCATTCGTCGTTATTCCAGGATATCCAAAATTGTGTATCGTGATCCCGGGAAAAGCCTCTTGAGCCCTCAGAACATAACCGCCCTTTCCATCGTTCTCCGTGTCACCGGTCCCGTAGACGAGGCTATCCCCCACCACGGTGATGTGGACTTCTCCGTCACAATTGTAATCAGGCAATCCAGAGATAAGGGGGCATGCGCGCGACACCCCCGGCGCACACAGGGCGCAGCACAGAACAACCAAGGTCGGTAGAAGCGTTCTCATCTTTGGGGTCCCATACCGGAGCAGGCTCATCTTTTAACAAAACCTCGCAAACCGAATCAACCTTCAGGGATATCGGCTGAGTCCGGCCCATGCTTAAGAGCGAGTTAAAACCTTCTCGTGGAAGTGTTTTCAATGACTTACACAAATCATATCGGCCGCTTCTCACTCAAACATATATAGTCCGGAAAGAGACGGATTTGGAAAGGACGAGCATCACCACCCTGCTAGCGGGCCGGAACAGAGGCGCGATCTTCGGGCTTAATCAGGTGAGGTTTAATGTGCATGCGCTTGCTGTATTTCTTAATCTCAACGTCTTTGGGCAGCCACTTCAGGTTCAGAAGCGTTGTATAAATTCTATCCGCGGCGAGACGATGGGCTATCTCATTTGGATGCGCGTCACTTCCCGGTTCAACTTGTAACCTTACAGGATCCCTTCCTTTAAAGTCTGGGAAGAGATCGACAAAAGAGATCCCCTGGGCCGCCATCTCATCACCTATCTTTTTATGGACCGCATGGAATGGATATCGGTCGTCAAATGGATGAGACATCATCGGAAAGAGTACTGCGAGAAGAGGGATCGACCTGTTTGAGGTTTGTTGGTGAATCTGCTGAAAGGCTCCGGCGAATACATTCCAACTGGCTGGATCTTCGAACGCTGCGGCGTGGTAGGTGACGTACTCCTTATTCAGGTTTGTGTAGTAGATCCGTTTGACCAGGTAACCGAGGCTCTTCCAGTATTTAAAGATGGGATTACTCAGGATTACCTTACCCTGCTTGTTCTGATACTTGTGCGTGACGCGAAAAGGTTGCACCTCTGCATCGTTCAGGGTGATCTGAACAACGATGAGATCAGGATTAAATTGCGTAACCGCATCCTTGACGAGCTCCACCTCATGCAGGGTTGAGTAGCCCGATATCCCCCAGTTCAACACCTCAACCTTTCGTTGATTGACATTGAGATTGAGCATGCGCTCCAGTCGCTTGGAGAAGCTGTCATCGAAATGCATCTTCCCGCCAAAGGTGAAGGAGTCCCCAATAACGATAATCCGGAAGACGCCGGGGGCCTTGCGGGGTGAATAGTAGTAATCGCGGGCCCTGTAGGAGTTCTCAGGTAAGTAGTCGTACCTCGGCACATCCGAAACCGGGGGCTTCTCGACGGAGGGGAGGGAGAGCCTGAAGATACCCTCGACCATCGCCAACGCGATAACGGTGCTCAACACGGAGGCGCAAAGGCCTTTGAGCAGCTTTAAGCCATTACGAGAGCGTTTTGGCGGCAAACTGGTGGTCCCTTCATTCTGGGTGGGAGTGGCCTCTCCCCTTTCTCTCTTCACGGCTAACATACTAGCACTTATATGTTTTTTAGTCGGTGCGGGTCGGACACGATCGCCACCCCTCACCATAGGTAAAGCGAATCCGGAAGTAAAGCAACCTGGCTCTCGTAACGAGGGGTCGTACCCCGCAACCTGATCGGGCGAAGGAACGCCTGCGTCCCGCAAAAGAGGGGTCAAGAACTTCAGAAGATGTCGGATTTCAGATACACTCCGACCCTATGGCAAACACAGCTGTCCGCATTCAAAACTCCCCAGCAACCCCAAAGACCCCGGCAAGGAACGTGGACTCGACCAGTCCCCGGCTGAGCACCTACCTCAGCCTCTGCGTTGTGTCGTCCGCGGTGGTGCTCCTTGAGATAGTGCTCACACGCGTGTTTGCGTTCCTCCTCTGGGCTCACCTCGCGTTCATGGTAGTAGGCACCGCCCTCTTTGGTTTCGCGCTCAGCGGCCTCTACTTGGCGATGAGAAAGAGCCGTACACCGATCTCTGTATCTCGTTCGTGTCTGGGCGCAAGTGCCTCTATCCTTGGGATCTACGCGGTGATTCGATTCGTGCCATTTCAGCCCTGGGACTACACGAGCCCCATGAACTTCCTCTACCTTGGAGCGTGGTACGCGAGCCTTGTGCTTCCATTCTTCTTCGCAGGATTGGTGGTCGCCACGATCCTCGGATCGTATCCACGCCAAGCTGCGAAGCTCTACGGATTCGATCTTCTGAGCGCCGCTCTCGGCGCGCTAGCGGCCGTTCCCCTTATGCCGATCTTCGGGGGAGAGGGCGCTCTTATCTTCTGCGCTACCCTCCTCGCATTAGCTGGAGCGATCAGCGCCGAATCCCGAACTCGTAGTCGTATCGCTGTTGGATGGATGGCAGCGACGCTCGCTCTCACCGCTATCGTACCAACCTACCTCCCCCTCGTCCTTCACCACAAGAAACGGTTCTTCAACAAGGCTCGTGCTGAGGGAGCTATCCTCGCCACCCGCTGGAGCTCGGTGTCCCGCGTCGACATCGCAAACAAATCGAATCCGTCCAAGAAGACCGAGCTTCGCGCCATCTGGATAGACGGCGGAACAAATCACTCAGGGATGATCAAGATAACTACCCCTATCGATCAGATGGAGCCGATGACCAAGTCGAGCGTTGGTCTCGCCTACGCTCTGAAGCGAGGAACGAACCCGAACGACATTATCATCGGGTCCTCCGGAGGACATGAAGTGCTCTACGCTCTAACCCAAGGGGCCGCACACGTCGACGCCGTTGAGCTCGATCCCTCTATTGTGAAGTTTGTGAACGAGCCTGAGTTCGCCTCCTACATGGGCAACCTCTATCAAAACCCCCGAGTAACGTTGCGCAACGATGAGGGGCGCGCCTTCCTTCGCCGACAACCCCTTGAGAGCTACGATGTCATTCAGTTTGTTAATAACTACACGCCCGTCGCGATAGGATCGGGAGCTTTAAACCTCACCGAGTCGTACCTCCTTACGAAAGAGGCGGTGAAGGATTTCTACGATCACCTGAAGCCAAACGGCATTCTCGCCCTTCACCGAGGCGCCACGCTCCGCGTTGCCTCAACAGCTTTAGCGATGCTTGAGGAAGCCGGTATTAAGAATCCAGAGCAATCGATCCTGATCCTTCACGGAGAATGGGAGATGTTTGAGGCCTTCCTCCTTAAGAAGGGAGCGTGGACTCAAGAGGAGATCGATAAGGTTACAGAATATATGAAGGGACATCCACGCCCTGCCCGTAATCTCTATCTGTGGAACCCAGTTGACCGAGCAGGAAACGATCCCCTCTACACAAAGTTCATCACAGCATCCCCTCAAGATCGCGCTCAGTACTACACCAGCTTGGGAATCAACCTCTTCCCGACCACGGACGACCGCCCATTCATGGAGCACTACCTCCAGTTCGGAAAGCGAACGCTCTCCAAGGATATCCCGGCAGAATTTAGGGTGTTTAACTCTCAGAAGCTCTTCGGCCTCATCCCCCGTGGAGACGTTCCATATGTGGCGATACTCGTCGAGTCAGTTATCTTCGCGCTTTGCTTAGTGCTCGCGCCACTTCTTTGGACCAAGCGCTCAAACAAGGTGAAGGATGTCGGAGTATTCTCGGCGTACTACGGAGCGCTCGGATTTGGGTTCATGCTCGTCGAGCTGTGCCTTATGAAGCGCTACGTGATCTACCTCGGCCATCCAGCCTATTCCATCACCGCAGTCCTCGTACTCCTTCTTCTCGGAGCAGGAGCAGGAAGTCTCGCGCTTCCTGGAATCGCCCGACTTACCGGAAACTCGAAGCTCTGGCTTGTGGTCGGCTGTGTTGGCGCAGCGATCGGAATTGAGAGCGCCCTGGTTCCTGCTCTCATGCAAGAGACCCTCTCATTCGTCATTTGGCAACGATTCGCTGTCGCAGCCGCTTGTCTGATTCCACTCGGATTCGCGCTCGGTATTCCGTTCTCGGCAGGAATGCAGGTACTCAACACCTCACGGCGCTATGAGGGAGAGCGCGGCACCCTCCTCGCGTGGGCATGGGGGATGAACGGCCTCTTTACGGTTATCGGCTCGGCGCTCACCGTATTCCTCGCTCTCTTTTATGGATTCGCGGCGACCCTCTCGATCGCGACCTGCACCTACGTTGTTGCCGCAATAGTGCTGCGCAAGGTGATCGCTCGAAGCTCGGAAGCGGCGTAAGAAGGCATAAAAAAAGGGAGGGATGTCACCATCCCTCCCTTCGCACTGCAGGCCGTTGGCCTTACTTACGAACAGCTCCGTAACGGGCAGCTGAAGCGGACACCTTGTAACACTTGCCTCCCTTTGGCTTACCTACAAGTACGTAATTGCCACCAAGCTCATTGGCTCGTTGAATAAACTTCTTATTAGATACCGTGTCGTTGCAGGTAGCTTGATAGTATCGGCATCCGTATGGGCTATCACACTTGTAGAGACCGAAGCACGAGAAGACCGTTCCATCCAATCCGGCGACACTCAAACGTCGCACGCCACCAAGCTGTCGATCCTGATCAAGGAACGTTCGACCGCGGCCACCGTGAACGTTCTCATTTTTGTAGAGGATGTTCCTTGAGTTCTTCACGTCGGTCACGGAGGTGCATGTGAGGGTCTCAGCTTGAGCGCTTGAGACAACGAAGAGGGTCGCAATAATCGCAAGTACGTATTTCATACTCTAATCTCCTAAAAATCTAATAACCAACGGAGCAGTGGTGTCACGACACTCCTCTCGCACCATTGTTACCTAAAAAGCCGGAGAGGAACACCCCCCTTGGCCGCACCCGAGTTCCTTAAACTAAGGCCACGAGGCTCGCATTTGGATGCCACAGGTGCGGTGACTGGCTTTTCCGATCTGTGAACTTTCGTCAAACCACGAAGAGCTGAATAAGTGGCTCGTCTCTTTGCTAAAAAGCCTGCCCGAGGTCCATCCAACCGCCGGCTCACAATCAGGGTTTCTCTCAGCACAGACAGCTTATTCAGGGCACTGAAGGAGATCTCGGCATACCTTATTTCGTCACGGTCGCCGCTGCGCTAGGGCCTGCGCGCAGGTGGAATTAGGTGGACGGAGCTGTCTGCCTAGAAAAACATCCTCCGATTTTCTTTCGTTGCGGGAGAGCCGATTGCTACGACATTAGTAAGGCAAATCACTGCCACGTTCGCGAGGATTGTATGGTTACCGCATCGTCTGAAGAGCCACCTGTGTCGACCAAGGATATATCTCCGGAGGGAAGAGGCATCCCGCCGCTTAAAGTAGTGAAAGAGGACCGACATCCGGATACCGTGGGCGTCATCTTGAGCAGAGCGGTCGCGGGAGCCGCCATTGAAGATCATTTTCAGGATGTCGTTGTACCAACCGTTGAGAGCATGACCACCGAGGTTGCTCGCTTCGTTGAGCAACAGCTGGGGAAAGAGAGGGACTCACTGGAGGCTCAACATAAGAAGATCCTGCGCGAAGCGGATGAAGTGATTGATCGCTCTGTCGAAAGCGCACTTCATACAGAGCTGAAGGAGATGATTGGGCCAGCCCTGAAAAAGATCGTTGATGAAGAGATCAAGAAAGCCACCTTCGCAGCCAAGGGGGGATTGACCATTGAGCTCTTAGATCCAGCCAATGACCGAGTCGCACACCTCAGCCGACAACACTATATGTTCCCCGTGCTACTGAGGCTTTTGTGCGTACAAGATAGAAATGGCAATCCCTTCAACATCGCCGTGGTGGGACCAGCGGGAAACGGAAAGACCTCGATGGCACTTGCGTGCTCGGAGGCGCTTGGTATTGACGCGATCCTGCAACCCTTTAACCCGCAGACTACTAAGAGCGATCTTCTTGGATACATGGCGGCGGACGGGCAGTATGTCCCCTCTCCTTTTTATGAAGCGTTTACGAAGGGAAAGATATTCATCGCGGATGAGTTCGACGCCGCGAATCCGAGTATCGCCGTGACCCTGAACGCGGCGGTCGCCAATAGAACCCTTACCTTTCCGAATTTGGAAACGGTCAAGGCGCACCCCAATTTCCGAGCTGTCTTCATCATGAACACAGGGGGAACGGGAGCGGACCATCAATACACCGGACGTATGCGACAGGACGCCGCCACCCTCGACCGAATGGTGTATTTGAGCGTTCCGATCGATAAGGGACTGGAAGCAGCGATAGCCAATGTTGAAGAGAAAAGC
>Ga0214921_10003983_pt1 | contig 22189 bp, 19 predicted proteins | sample LL1505_MetaG_FD_177992 | JGI IMG/M metagenome (GOLD analysis project Ga0214921, IMG submission 177992) | Freshwater microbial communities from Lake Lanier, Atlanta, Georgia, United States - LL-1505 | ecosystem: Environmental > Aquatic > Freshwater > Lake | place: USA: Georgia | collected... | reverse complement strand
GAGCATCTTTACCACCGGAAGAGTCTTGAGATGATTTTACTATATCAAAAGAATATGAACATTTTGGACAAAAATACATTAATATATAAATATATAGAGATTATATGTTTATATGACAATTTTTTTAAGACTCGTTAGATGTTTTTGAAAAAAACTCTAATTGAGTCTATAAACAAAAGAACTAGTTTTTATCAACTAATTACCTCAACTACTTTTATCAACTAATCCTCACCTCCCCATCACCAACTTATCATCCCATTATTCATCACCATCGCATTCTCCAACACCATACTATTAAATTTAAGTGCACCATAAGCACCAATAATTTGAGATATTATATATAATAATCCCAAGTTAAATGCAATCTTGTTCTCTAATATCATTGCAAATGTTACTGCAGGATTATAATGTGCACCAGATACAGATGCTCCTAAATTAATTACTACAAATAATGCAGCAGCAATTCCAAAATAACCAATTCTATTATCACTAGCAGAATGTAAAATTACACAAATTAAAAGAAATGTTCCAACACTTTCAACTATTAATTTTTCATACATTTTTTATATATTTATCTTAGAAAATAATTCTACCAATATTGAAAAATCTAACTTTGTTTTCTTCATAAAATATATTCTTTTTTCAATTTCAGTATTACCATAAATATGATTATAAGATAATAAATTGTCTGATAATTTTTTATGATTCTTTATAATTTCACTACCAATTTCATTCTTAAAAAAATCTGATACTGATGCAAACTTATTATTTAAAACATCTATAATTGCAACTCTATAAGTATTGTAAATTAAATATTGATTATATTCAATTGATATAATATTATCAGGTTTCATTGTTTCGTAACTTGGTTCATTCTGAACTGGAAAAGCTCCCATTAATGATCTAATAGAATCTAAAACTAATCGAATGTTCATCACTGGTGTCCAACCTGGTCCTGCCCAAGTTCCTAAGATGGACAAACAAACTTTTCCATCTTCATAAAGATTTGGATTAAATCTCACATCCTTTTCAATTGTTAAAAGTTTCACTTTGGGAGAATTCTTTGGATATTCATCGGGATATATTATTTCAAAAAAGAAAAATCCCCCAAAATAAGGCGTCTCGTCGGGTCCAATAATTAAGGCAAATTGAGTCTTAATGTTCTTTTTATCGACGTAGAGATAAATACCTTCTGGTTTATTTTCATTGAAATCAACCAAGTCGTTCATAATCCTCATTAATGTGGATTTGTTCATTAATACTATATATTGTTTCCCCTTTAAAGTAAAATTTTTTAATCAATAAATATTTAGGATTTAAAAAATCCTGATGAATCACATCATAATATCGATGCTTATCTGAATTAAATTAAAAAAATTGAAAAATATATTTAAAAAAATCTTATTTTATATTAATTAATATGACAAACAATTCCAAGATAACAAAATACCTGTCCGAGTATAACAGTATATTAGACGAGGGTAGATTACCCCCTGGACAAAAAACGGAAATTACCCACGTATCAATGGGTGGAAACAAAGGAAAATTCTGCTTTAAGAAAGATTTACGAAAGAGATTGATTAAAACTATAGCAGGTGCAGTTGAAAGTGGAATGGATATTCATATGGCAGAAATGCCTAAGGAATATGGTCCTATTATTTTTGATATTGATTTGGATGTGAAAAAGAGTGAATATAATAATAAGAGACTTTATGATGAAGATATGATTATTGAAGTAGTTGAATATTATAGGGAAGGAATTAAGAGATATTTGGATGTTTCTGATGAACAACTTAAAGTTTGTATTATGGAAAAGAAAGATGTCAACTTTAAAGATAATAATGTTAGAGATGGTTTCCACGGATGTTTCCATCAAATTTGTACTTCTGCAAAAGTCAGGCATTTGGTTAGAAATTTTGTTGTGAATAAGGCAAATGAGTCTAAAACTTTTGAAGGATTTAATAAAAAGGTTACTGAAATTTTTGATAAAGCAATTATTAGCACTGCTCCCTGGTTAATGTATGGGTGTAAGAAACCTGAAGGGAATGCATATCTTCTTACTAAAGTATTAGATGTTTTATTTCAAGATTATGGTTCTGATTGTTTAGGTGATAATTATGAAAAGACTAAAATATTCTCAATGCAACAAAAGGGCTGGAATTCTGAAAGTGCTTTGCCATTTGCTACTGGTTGTACTGAAGAATCCATTCAAAAGGAATATGAAGATTTGGGTTTTGTAAAAAATAAAATGATTATCAAACCAGCTGAAGATTTATCCGAAGATAAGAAAACTCAAATTGATAAAGCTAAAGTATTAGTTACAATGTTAAAAGATGAAAGAGCTGATAATTTCTTTGATTGGATGGGTGTTGGTTGGGCTCTACACAATATTGATAAAAGCTTGTTGAATGAATGGATTGAATTCTCTCAAAAATCTGATAAATATAAAGATGGTGAATGTGAAGAGAAATGGTTAGGAATGAAAGACCATGGTAAAAATATTGGTTCATTAATCTATTGGGCTAGAGAAGACAGTCTTGATGAATTTAATGCATATATGAAACAAACTTATGATGAGTGTATTAAAAAGAGTTTAGATACTAATACTTATTATATTGCAAAAGCATTGCATAATAAATTCTCTGAAAGATTTGTATGTGTTTCTCTAAGTAAAAATATTTGGTATGAATTTAAGAATCATAAATGGTCTCTTAGTGAAGGAGGCACTGGTTTAATTAATATAATCTGTACTGAATTTATTAATGATTTTCATAAATTAGTTATAGATTATAACCAAAAAGCCTTACAAGTGTATGGCTCCGAGAAGGAAGACTTTCAAAACAAAGCTAGTAAGACACAAAAGATTATTGATAGATTATTAAATATTACTTTTAAAAAGCAAATTATGGAGGAAGCAAAGAACTTATTCTATGATAATGAGTTTTTGAAAAAGTTAGATGATATTAATAAGAATTTGATAGCTTTTGAAAATGGTATTTATGATTTGGATAAGGAAGAATTCCGCACTGGACGGGCAGATGATTTTGTTTCATTATCAACCAAGGTAAATTATATTAAGTGGGATTCAAACAAACCTGAAATTTCTAAATATAGTAAGAAGATCAATAACTATTTTAATCAAGTCTTGCCTGATCCTGAAAAGAGAAGATATTTCTTGTTATCCCTAGCTTCTAGTTGTTCAGGTGAGAATAAAGACCAAAAGTTTAGAACAATTACTGGTAGTGGTACTGTTAATAATGGTTCCAATGGTAAATCATTGACAATGAGTTTGGTTGCAAAATCAATGGGTGAATATTATTGTGCCTGTCCTATTACTATTATTACTAGAAAGAGAGGTGAAGCCGGTCAAGCATCTCCTGAATTAGCTAGATTGAAGGGTGTTAGAATTGGTGTTTTCCAAGAAACTGATGATAGTGATAGTTTGAATGTTGGAGTAGTAAAGGAATTGACTGGTAATGATAGATTTATGGTTAGACCTTTGTATTGTGAACCTTTTGAAATGCAAATTCAAGCTAAATTTTGGCTACAATGTAATAAGTTGCCAATTATTAAAGCAACTGACCGAGGTATTTGGCGTCGTGTGAAGGTTATTGAATTTAGTTCAGTGTTCGTAGATAATCCAGACCCAAATAAGGAAAATGAATTTCAATTGAATCCTAGTTTGGAATATGAAATTGATGATTGGGCTCCCTATTTTATGAGCTATTTAATTCATTTGTTCGTAACTGAATATAAGAAAGAGAAACTTTTGAAAGAACCTGCTTGTGTCCAAGCATTTACTGATAAATATAAGAGTGAAAGCAACAGTATGCTTAGATTTATCAATGAGATTATTGAAATTGATGATAAGGTTAATAAATATACCTCTTTGGCTACTTGTTGGGAGAGATATAGGGATTGGATTCGTGAACAGGCAGATGATTCATTGAAAGCCACCAGTAAAGCTGATTTTGATAAGAGCTTTCCAGAACATATACCCGTCACCTTTAATAAGACCAAGACCGGCTTTAAGGGTATTAAATTTAGAAGTCTTACTGCTAATAATGATGATTCAGAAGACGAAAAGAATGGGCTTAATTTATAAAAATAGTGCTTTTTAATAGTATTTATTTATCTAGAAAAAAATTGAAATTTGTACAGTCTACGGGTTGTATAAATAACTCTTAATGACCACCATTCAGAGAACTATTATTTCTATTTTCAATAGCAAAGATGACCGCTGCACCTATAGCAGTATCAATAGCAAAGATGATCGCTGCACCTATAGCAGTATCAATAGCAAAGATGACCGCTGCACCTATAGCAGTATCAATAGCAAAGATGACCGCTGCACCTATAGCAGTATCAATTCATAACTTATTTTTAAGTTAACCGCTGCACTTATAGCAGTAACAAAGTTATTAATTACTAAAATAAAAATTTTATAATTTTTATTTTGTCAATAGCTAATAATAATTTCATTTAAATTCAGCAAAGAAAGGATGATTTAAACATTTGTCAGCAGTAAACCTAGAATTAGGATTTATTGTTAACATACCTTTCAGCAACTCTAATATCTCAACCTTCAATTCTTTTATTCCGTATTTATCAAGGGAATATTCAAATGTCTTTTCATCTAAAGAACTAAATTTTTTTAATTTTCCATCGGGAGTAAAATATTTCTTACCATATTTTGTTTTCTTTAAAAATGATTGACTAAAATTTCCACATCTAGAATTCATATAATATAAATGATACTCATCCCGGCTTATACCATCGTCTCTTTCTGGATCAAATAATATTCTTCCAGTTAGCAATTCATAAAAGACACACCCTGCAGCCCAAATATCAACAGGGAAACTACTTTGACCTACTAATATAACTTCAGGTGCTCTATAGTATCTAGTGCCAAAATCAGTATCATAATGTTCATCTTCTCCACACCAAGCACCAAAATCTGATAATGTAATTATACAATTTTCAATGCACTCTGCCCCAACACAATACTTTATTTCTTTTTCTGGAAACTTTAGGCTCGCACAAATTTCCTGGTGAGTTTGTTTTCTATTGCTCATATCTTTATAAGATACTGCTTCAGAATATTGTCTCATTATTTCTTTATCCATATTATTACAACCTCTTAATAATATATTATCGGTTTTAATATCAGCGTGATAAACCTTCATCTTGGTGTGTAAGTATTTAAGTGCTAATAATAACTGAAACATTATTTTTTTTACTTTATCAACAGGTAATCCGTCTTGATATTCTCCTTTTCTGACTATTGCATCTAAATTACCTGTGTGTAAATCAAATACACCACACGCATATTTTTTACTACCAACCTGTTCAACAAAACTTTCTTTTAAATGATTAAAAAAAGTTAGTCGAGGGTCTAGTTTCTTTAAAAATTTAAATTCTTGTGAACCTTTTTTATATTCATTTGGTTCATTCACTTTGATTGCATAATATTTAGAGTCATTAATATTGAAAGCTAACCAAACAATTGCATCAGCACCTTTACCAATTTCATAAATTACATTGTAGTTATTTAAGATTTTACCAGTCAAATCTAAATTATCTTGAGATTCGTTAGACGAACTATAGTTAGAATCAGAATCACTCATATTAATAATATAGTAAAATTATTTTATATACTTTTTTAATGAATAAATTTAGTGAATTAAGAAAAATTAAACCAGTTGGGAATCCTATCAATAAAAATGAAACAGTAATTCATCCACTTACTTTACAAATACAAAAAAATAATCAAGAATATAAAGTGTATCCTAGTCAATTCTTTATTGAAAACAATAAATTAGAAAAGGATTATAAATACAGCGATGAAAAATTAACTAGAACAGTATCTAAAAATATGGAAATACCTGATTTATCATTACCTATTTCAGATATTTTAAATATTTATAATATTGATAATTACGATGAATTAATTAAAGAATTAAAAAAGATAGATAATCAAAATACTATGTTTAGATTAGTTAATATTTATAATCGTCTTTTCTTTGAATCCATAAAAAAAAATAATTCTAGTTTGATAAAGATATTTAAAATTGTATTTCCCGATGAAAAGATTAATGAAGAAAAAACAAATAGTTTTTTAAATAAATGGTTTGAAAACAATAAGAAGGATAGTTTTAATCTTAACATATGTAAAGATTATAAGAACTTTTTAATTAAGTGATGATTTTTTCCATCCACCACATTTAATATGTTGTTATTTCTTTTGTAATAACATTTATAATAATTGTAACATCGTATTCAAATATATTAGTTTTTTCATCACTTATAAATATTTTTTTTAGAACTCCATAATCAGGATCTGTAAAATAAGATGATCTAACATAATCATCAGAAGGAATAGTGATAATATTATTACTCATTAATCTATTGTAACATATATCTGTTACATCAAGCTTTCTTTCGTCAGAACCATAATAAATTCTCATATACTATAGAATATATTATTTTTTATACAAAAATTTATATTAAAGAATAATATTGTTTTAGTAGTATGTACGATAAAGAAATTTTTGTTAAAGATTATTTTAAAATTCATAAATGTTACGCAAGTATTTATGGTCTGGATAAAACCATTATTCTGATGCAAGTAGGTTCTTTTCACGAAGCATATTGTAATGACGATAACGGATTAGATTTAGTTACTCTAGCTCAAAAGTTAGACGTAGTTTGTACCAAAAAAAATGGTAATAAAGAACTATCTGATTCTAATCCTAGAATGATGGGATTTCCAGTTCACGTTACACATAACTTTATTGAAAAATTAATTAATTTAAATTATACAGTGGTTCTGATTGACCAAACTACTGAACCTCCTGAACCCAAACGGGAGATAACTGGTATTTATTCACCTGCTACCTATTTAGAAAAAAATAACTCCAAAAATTGTAATTTGGTTTCAATAGTTATTGATAAGACTAAAACTAAGGTTAATGACCAGTTATGTATTGGATTATGTTCTTATGATTTATCAACTGGTAATGGTTTTACATTTGAAACTTATTCAACTACTAGTGATGAATTATTAGCTTTAGATGAAACCTTACGATTTTTAGATACAGTTAAACCTAGAGAAATATTATTAATAAATAAGATTAAAGAACCAATTGCAAATATGAAAGCAAATGAAATTGTTCAGTATTTACAATTGGATGAAAAGATACTTTATAATTTTAAAATAGAAAATCAAGAAAAGATTAAATATCAACAGAGATTGTTAGAAACAATATTTCCATTTACTAATAATCTCAGTATCTTTGAAAATTTAAATTTATCGTTTACTAATTTAAGTAGATTATCCCTAGTGATATTATTGGATTATTGTTCTCATCACCAAAATAATTTATTAAATAAGATTAAAGCACCAATTAGTTTTACTAGTGATAAATTTTTATACTTTGGTAATAAAGCATTAGAACAATTAGATGTGTTTACTAAAGCATCTGGAGAGAAAGGATTGTTTAATATTATTAATTATACCAAATCAGCATTAGGTAATAGATATTTAATTAATGCATTAAACAAACCATTAATTGATCCAAATGAATTAGAAACTAGATATGAAGCTATCCATACTATTTTAAAAAGTAATCACGAAACTTTTTTAGAGAAATTCCTTGAGGATATCTTTGATATTGAAAGATTACATAGAAGAATTGATATGGAAAATTTACATCCTTATGAATTACATCAATTATATTGTTCTTTTTTAAAAATAGAAAAGTTATTAAAATATTTGAACGAAAAAGAACTAAATATATTACACGATAATTCTTTTGTATCTTTATTAAAATTAGTCGATGAATTTAAAAGTTATATTGAAAAGTATTTTATTATTGAAAATTTAGAATCCAGTAACTTTAATAATTATTTTGAAGATAATAAATCATTTTATAAAGCTAAAGTAGATGATAATATAGACCAACTAGTCTTATCTATTAATTCCGGAAGTAACTTTATTGATTTACTACAAGCTGAATTAGAAAAATTAATTAGTGACGATAAAAGTTTGTTTAGCAAAAAAGATGCATCGTTAATTACTAGTAAGTTTAATGAAAGAGATGGTCATTATATGTTGATTACTAACAGAAGATGTAAGATATTAAAAAGTAAATTACCAGATAATATAATTATCGGGGGTTTTAAATTGAAAGCAACTGATTTAGAATTTACTGAATTACCTAAAAGCACCAGCACTAAAATTAATTGTAATAAGATTAAAGAAATTTCAAATCAGATGGTAGTAAATAAACAAAAGTTAGCAACTTTGAATAAATCAAAGTTTAAAGAATCTTTGAAAGAAATATCTAATGCTTTTAGTAACCTATTTATTTATTGGAGTAAAGAGATTGGTTATTTAGACTTTATAAATTCAGGAGCCATTTGTGTAATAAAAAATAAATATACTAGACCACAAATAATAGCAAGTGAAAATTCTTATTTCAAAGCTTCTAAAATGAGACATCCTATAGTAGAATCGATAAACAAAGAATATAATTATATTCCTCATGACATTGGATTAGGTACTGATAATTTAAATGGAATATTATTATATGGAATTAATAGTTCTGGTAAATCAACTTTGATGAAATCAATTGGATTAAATATTATTTTAGCACAAATTGGTTATTATGTATCATCTGAAAAATTCATTTTTCAGCCTTATAAATCTTTATTTACTAGAATTATCGGTAATGATAATATGTTTAAGGGTCTCAGTTCTTTTATGGTTGAGATGATGGAATTAACAGCAATATTAAAAAGGAATGATAATAATACTTTAATTATTGGAGATGAAATTTGTAAAGGAACTGAAGAAAAATCTGCAAATATTATTGTTGCTTATATGTTAGAAATTTTAGCAAAATCACAAAGTTCTTTTATTACTGCAACTCATTTACATAAAGTAGCTAATTTAGATTCAGTTAAAAAGTTAGAAACAGTTAAACCAATGCATTTGAAAATTACTTATGATGAGAAGAATGAACAATTAATTTATGATAGACATCTAAGTGAAGGACAAGGAGAAACATTTTATGGTTTAACTGTTGCTAAATTTTTAATGAAAGATAAAGTTTTTAATGAAAGAGTTGGTGAAATATTAAAAGAATATGATGAATATGAAGCACCGAAGATGAGTAATTATAATAATGATTTTCTAAGAGAGTGTTACATTTGTAAAGAGAAGAAAAAACTAGAATCACATCATATAATTCCCCAGAAAGATTTTGATAAGAAGAAGAAACATAACTCAATGCTACATATAAAAAAGGATAATTATTCAAATATTGTAACCTTATGTACTCTGTGTCACGACCAAATTGATAGAAATGAAATTATAATTAATGGATGGCTAGAGACTTCCGATGGAAGAAAATTAGATTACTCGCTTAACAAAAAATGATTTTCTTTAAAAATATAATGATTGAAATAATAATAATTGTATGGTTTGTAATGATATCAAATATTTATTTAATTCCAGCAATAATTTTTAAGGAAGAAGATAAAATAAATAAAATATTAAAAGAATCATTTCAAATATTATGTTCATATATTTATAAAAATGTTTTGTGTAATGATGAAATAATACAAACTAAAGGAAAGGTTGATATAATAATTGCAAATCACATAAATGCCTACGATACATTTTTAATTTTATATATATTAAAATGTCAAAACATTAGAAAGTTTGTGTTTGTTGGGAAAAAAGAGGTTATATACATTCCGGGATTTGGTTTACACTTTTTAACAGATAAACATATTAAATTAAGTAGAAAGTGGGAAGAGGACAAGTTGCTTCTGGAGCAACAGGTTGACAAATTAGAAGATGAATTAATTATTATATTTCCAGAAGGAACTAGGTATTCTAAAGAAAAGTTTTTAGATGGTCAGAAATTCTCCAAAGATAATAATCTTCCAGTTTATGATAACTTATTAGTTCCTAAAAGTAAGGGTTTACACTGTATTTATAATAGATTATTGAATACTAATAAATTAGGTAAAATATTTGACCTATCAATTATTTATAAAAAGAATAAAACATTTATTATTAATCGGGAATTAGACTACGATGATACTAAAGACTTTAAAACTTGGTTATTAGAAGAATGGAAAGAGAAAGACCTATTAATAAGTTATTATCAAAATATAGACTATAAAGAGTTATCATTTCAACACGAGAAGATTATAGTCATATTAAATATTCTATTGTTAATAGTGGTATATTATCAATTATGTAATAATAGTTACTTTTGTGCTTATTTCTATGTATCTATAGTATTGGGGTATTTGTATATATTAATGAAAAAATTGAAATATTTATAGCTTATCTCTAATAAAAGTATGGTATGTCGTCTATGATTAATTATAATATGCCTACTTTTATTAATATTCGGGGTGATACCTTCACCTGCAAGTGTAAGACTTGTGGGGAGGGAGGTAAGCCCTTTACGTTGGCCACTTTAGAGTCTCATTTTGAGGTTCTTAAGATGCCATTCTTTAAGTGTCCTGTTCCTGGCTGTAACCATAAGGTTGCACGTCAGTCCAAGACCATCACCGGACACCTTCTCAAGTCTCACCCCAAGATTTCCACTGGATTAAAGTTAATTGAGGGAAAGACGGCGCTCTTCTGTATGGAATGCAACTCTTATACAAATACGTTGCATTTTCATTGTAAGGAGTGTGAGCGGACTGATGCTACTCAAGTAAGGCCTGAAGGTGGAAGACCTCGCGCTACCCACTTTTCTACCAAGGAGGGTTTGGATGAGCATCTCAAGGCAGAGCACAACAAGTGGTGGCTGGAGAAGCCTTGCAAGCGTGGAACTACTTGTCCTGGTTTTCGGAACGGTCAATGTGGCTTTAACCACTTGAAGCACCCTGAGGATTTCATCCGTGTGGACACCAAGGAGAAGGTCTGTAGGTATGAGATGCCTTGGAAGAATGTGCGGTGCTCTAATCTGACCTGTTCATTCGACCACCTTTGGGGACGGGTGCGCTGGATTCTGAAGGAGAAGAGTAAGACTACTGAGTTCAGTGCACCTTTACCACAAAGTGGCGGTGGCGGTCCCGAGTCTATTCGTGATGATGTTACTGCAACTTCTTCTGATTTGCCTGATGTAGGATTCAATGTTAGCTCTATCCAGATTGATGATACGGTGGGTGTAGAGGTTGACAGTGATCTTTCCGACGAGCATTTGGATGATGAAAAAAGTGAGGATACTGAGGATTCTGGCTAATTATTTTATAAAAATTGAAATTTTAAATCTATGTATATAATTAATATTTGTATGTCTACTATTACCTATGATAATATGTTTACTAATACTAAGGAGGTGTGTATTGATTGTGCTAATGCTAATAAGAACTACAATGGTGGTTACACTGTCTTGATGTGTGCTGTTCAACATGGTAGTATAGATTTAGTTAGAAAATTATGCAATGAAGGAGCAGATGTAAATGAGAAGAACAAGTATGGTTACACTCCATTAATGATGGCTTGTAGTAGAGGTAGCTTTGAACTAGTTCTGGAATTTTACATTAAATATGCAAACATCAATGATAAAGATCATTGTGGTAAAACTGCTTTAATAAAAGCGTGTGAAAATGGTAATCTAAATATAGTCAAAACACTATGTAATATAGGTGCAAATATTAATGATTCCAGTGTGGACGGTTTCACGGCTTTGATGACTGCTTCTTTTTACGGACATATTGATGTTGTTCGTGAATTAATTGCAAGAGGAGCTAATATCCACGAAATAATGGATGACGAGGATGGATGGGATGCTCTGTTGTGGGCTTGTATGCAAGGACATTTGGATATAGTTCGCGAGCTTTGTGATAAAGGTGTAGATGTGAATGAGATATCTAATTCTTTTGAAACTGCTTTGATGGTTGCAACTGAATATAATCACTCGGATATAGTTGAAGAACTAGTGAAGAGAGGTGCACTTGATTTTCTAGAGGATGAACCGAATTTTGAAAACCAAGAGCAGATGGATTTTGAGGAGCAGGATTAATTAACTTTCTTTATTATCAAAAATTATTATATAAATTTATATAATGTCATTTCAAATTAAATATTTAAAATATAAAGAAAAATATTTAAATTTAAAAAGAAATAATCAAGCTGGTGGCGGACAAGGATTATTAAATGCTGTTATAAGCGGAGACGAAAAACTTGTTAAAAGTAAATTAGAAAGTACATTTGGAAAATCAGATCCAAATACAGTAGAAGCTCCTGGAGGTAAATCAGTTCTTATGATTTCTGCCCAAAAATATAGCGAAACTAAAAATCAAAAGTTCTATAATATTTTTTATATTTTATTAAGTAACAATGCTAATTTATTTTATATAACTAGCTCAAATGAAATGGTATTTAATTATATTGATGATACACTTTCAGATTATTTAGTAAAACAAATTGAAAATAGGAATGATTTATTAAATAAAATATTTAACTTAAATATTGTAATCAATAATAAATTTGAAAATTTTTTAAAGAAATTATTTACAATAACTTATTACCAGATTAAAAGTAATAATCCTCAAATAAACGATATAATATATAAAATTATGAAAACTAATAAAATAGAAGGAATTAAATTTGAATCTATTATTAAAAATCCAGAAGTATATGAAAAACAAATTAATTATTTTCTTGATATTGCTCACGATAAAATTAAAAGAGGTGCGCTTGATGTAAATGAAAAAATAGGAGATTATTTATTATTAGAGTACGCTGTACTTATGGGTAATGTAGAATTAGTTAAACTTTTAATAGAAAAGGGAGCTGTTTATAAAACAGATAAACCTTCTCAATTATATTTTGACAGTTATAAACCTGAATATAAAGAAAAATCAAAGCAAGTACATCAATTATTAATTGATGAATTAGTCAAAAGAAAAGATAATCATTCTATGCTCCAACTTTTATCAATAAATGGATTAAATAAAAATATTTCTTGTAATGTATTAAACATATTAATAAACGAGCCAAAATTATTAGAACCAAGTATATATAATCGTTGCGAAAGTGTAACAAAAATTCTTCTTGAAAAAGGAGCTGATTATAAACTTGTAAATAATGGTATTGGAATTATTAATTTTTTAAACTATAGTAATGAAGATTATCAAATGAAAGAAGATGTTTTCCGTCATATGATCTCAAAAGGAGATTATAGATTTTTAGTAAATATAAATAGTAAAAAGCTATTTAATAAATATCTTAAATTAGTAATTGAATCTCCTCAGTTAAATGTTAATAGTGTACAATCAGATTATACTTTATTAGAATTAGCAGTAAAGTTTGAAAACGATAAGTTAGTAGAAGAACTTTTTAATAAAGGAGCTGATGCAAGTAAAATTGTAAAACTTCATAGGTTTTTTACAGATATTATTGAGGTAGATACACTTGATATTTTATCTAACATTATAAACCCCGTAATTCTAAATATGATGGAACATAAAGATTACAGATTTTTACAAGAATTTTCTAAAAGATATATTATTGAATATCTTGAATATAAATATAATTTTTTAAATGGAATATTAGATTTTTATATGAAAAAAATAATTGACACTCCTGGTATTGATTTAAATATGCTTATTAATAATTTTTCTACAATGTTAGGAATTGCGGTAACCAATGATTTAAAAGATAGAATTATTGAATTATTACAAAAAGGGGCTGATTATAAGAAATTACACAATAATCAATCTATATTAGAATATGTTTTTGAAGGAAATGCTGAAACACAATATGTGATTTTTAACTATATGTTAAAAAAGAGTGATTATAAATTTATACCTAAAATAAGAGGGCAGGATACTCCACAAGGACAACAAGATTTATATTATTATCTAAAAACGGCTATTGAAACAACTACAACAAGAGAAGGACTTTTAGAACTATATAAATACCTACAATTATTAGAAGATTATAGTCAAAAAGGTGAACTAAGAAGCTACATAGATCAAAGAATAAAAAATTGAAAATTTTAATCAATAAAATATGATTAATATTTTAATGAGTGCTGCTTTTGTAATAAGTCGTCGGAATGTATGTAAGATATGTGACATATGTTACGAAAAGATTAAGATAGGAATGCTACCATTGTGCAATAATTGCAGTGACAGAGACTGTTTAAAATGTTTGTAAACGATACTTTTACCGATGAAGAGAAAGAAGTGTTGAGGCATACGAATACGCAAGAGTGGTTGAGAAGAAACGGAATTAGGCGTATGTAGATTTTTTTAGTTAAGTTCATATAGATGTTAGTAATTACCGAGTCTACTTGAGGATATTGTATGATGTGGTAGTTGCTGAGTCTACAAACACTCGTCTGCAGACTTTATTCGAATTTTTCTTTGAAAAATTCGAACAAGTCTAGAAAAATTGTCCTATTTACTCACTAATAATATATATTATATTATTAATGACTCCAAAAGATTCAATGATAAGACTAAAGAACGAGCTAGAAGATGTTTCTAGGAAAAATGTAAATAGTCTATTTAGTGTAACACCACAGAATAGAAATCTATTTATTTGGGATGTAAAGTTATTTGGACCTCCTGATACTATTTTTGAAGGTGGTATTTTCAATTGCGAAATTACATTTCCTCCTGAGTATCCAAACAAAGCGCCTCAATTTAAATTTATTGATAACTTATTCCATCCTAATATCTATGAAGATGGTAAAGTTTGTATTTCAATTGCACACGAGGGAGAAGATGTATTTGGTTATGAGAAAATCTCTGAGAGGTGGAGCCCTACACAAACTGTTGAAACTTTTTTGATTAGTATTATCTCTATGTTAGCTTCTCCAAACCTAGAATCACCTGCAAATGTGAATGCATCTATAATGTGGAGAGATAACTTTAGTGAATATAAGAAAATAATTTATAAGATGGTTTCTAAAAGCCAAAGTTAATTTAAAAGAAAATTACTTTAAAATCTTAATAAATGATAATTAAATTACCAATATGTATTGAAGATAAAATTTTATTTAATAATTTTTTATTAGAAAAGACAAATAATACTTTTACACTTAAAGTATTTAATCGAAACTATGAAAATAAAATAGAAAAAATTAAAGTGCCACTTTGTAATAATTTTGAGGGAATAAGCTATATTGATTTATTCTTTCCTTATGAAATGAAAATTGTGGATAAGAAACTAATCTGTAATAACTTTTTACAGAAAATATTTCTATCAGAAAATGATTTGGAAATTGATTTTTTTATTATACTAGAAAATTATATTATTAAAGAGTATCAAATAGATTTTTTAAAGAAATCTGACTTGGTAGTATATGAATATCGAATTTGGAAGTATTGGATGGAATACGATGACCATATAGAACCAACTGTTAATTTAAACAAAAAATTATGGGAGGTGATTCAATTATATTTAAATTTTTCTTTATTCTTAATTTATAGAAAACCTGATTTTACAATCAAGACAATTCACGATTATTTAAAAACCAATAAATTAGAAAAGAAAGTTATGAATATAGCTAATATAATTAAGACAATAAAGTTTTCTATATTCTCTAGTAATGAATATTGTTTTAATGAACACTTTTTAAGGCAAGCTAAGAATAAAGCAAAACTATCAGAGTTAAAAATTGGTTTCAAGTATTTTATTAAGAATCTAGATGGAACTAAATTTTTCCAAGTTGAAATCACCGGGATTACTAATAATATTATTCATACAGAAAACAATCAAGCTTTCATCTTTGAAAATTATGAATGGTTTTTCTATATTATAGACATTGATTTTGAAATTATAATGTTTAACTTGATAAAAAATAATAAAGTTTACGAGGATTTATTTGAAAAAACTAATTTGAAAATAGAAGCAGTTCACGGAAGAAAAATGTTAGATTATTATTTAAATAATAATGAATGTTCACTGGTTTACTTTAGAAAGTTTTATCCAGAGAATTATTCAGATATTGAAATATTAAAACGGGATAATTATTCAAATATATTTTTTAATTATATTACTCAAAAGTATTCAAGTCGTGAAGAAATTATAGGTGTATTAACTATTTTATTTAAGAATTATACTTATCCAATTAAACAAAATAAATGTGATAATAATTTTGACCATATATTATATTATTCTTTTTATCATATCCAAAAAATATTTAATGAAGATAAACTTGATTCAGCTATTTCAGAAATAATTCCGGTTAAATTAAAAACTTTATATTGTAATTTAATTAATTTATTTTATCAGATTAGTATTCACGATAACTTTCAATTTCTAATCACTAATCAAAAGTTTTATACTGATTATTTACATAGAAGCTTAATCAAAATTATATTATATAATAATAAATTATTAACAACTACTTTTATTTTAAACAAATTATCAACGGTTCAAATAACAAAAATTATATCAATTATCAAAAATACTTTTTTGTGTATTGATATTAGTAATAGATTAACTTGGAATAATTTACCTAAAAAATTACATTATCTACAATTTCTTTACGATAATAAGGATATTCTTTTTATTAGTAATAATTACGGTGACAAATTTAATAGAAACATTATATCAGAAACATATGACGTAAGATTAAAGAAAGTTATTGAAAGACCCTTTGATATGTTTAAATTTTTAAGAAAGGAAAAAGATTTTGTAAAATGGACTAGATTCATTAGTAGTAGTTTGAATAATTTATTTTATACTCCATTATCATTATCATCAGAAGATTTGCTTCATTTAGGAAAAATTTTATATTTATTAGTAAATGTTAATGAACAAAATGTTAAAGATGAATCTTATTTAAAATTAATAAATTATTGTCAAAAACATAACAAGTTAATTTTAGATAATACTAGAATTAATATGAAAATAAAAGAAAATTTTCCATATTTGAAAATTAATATAAATTTGGGCTTTTTAGCAAAACATTTAACTTTTAATTACGAGGGTCCTATTTTACTAGAAGATGATTTAGAATCTACTCAAGAACTAATGAAAATGGAAGAAAATTTAAGGAAGATAACTAAGAAATATCAAAAGTATAAGTTAAAGTATTCACAAAGTAAGAAGGATACTAGTACAGAGTTGCCTTTGTCGGAAACTAGTAATAAATAAAGTATAAAGTTTCCTTGGGTTCACCCAAGAGCATTCTGCTCTTACCCAGATAAATACTTTATAGTTTAATATTTCCTATAAAAATTGAAATTTTAAACTTCTATTTCCTATTATTATAAGAGTAATGGATATGTCTACTTCTATTGATTATGATTATTTACTTAATACAAATCTGGCCAATGTGTCGGAAATTCTTAATGAGAAAAATATAATTTTTTCCACACTATTTATATCTGACGTGGATGAGGTGGAGTATGACCACGGAGAGATGGACGGCGGGTCAAGTTATATTGAAACACGTGTTGTTTGGAGCCAATATCTGATTGCTGTTGAAGAGAAAGACGATGATTACACTTTCTACACCTTTATGCGTAATAAGAGTGGTCCCATTAACTTGAGTGTTATGGATAAATACTACAATAACAAAATAGAGTCATTGAATGAATTTATTAGTCATTATGGCTGCTACGAATACCCACGCGATTTCATCCATAACCTTTCCAAGTCTAATTTTCCAGTTTTAAAACAAAAGTTAGAATTAGCACTTATGGAAGCAGATCTTGAACATGTAATCCCTACAGATTTTCCTCTCTATGGTTCTGAGCCTAACTTTCTATACGAGATACTAAAGAGTGATTGGAGATTTTTGGAGGAATCACTAAGCAAAATCATTAACATTGTCGGGCAATATGCTCCTTCACAGTTTGCTTACGTTGATGAAAATGGAAATAACATTTTGATGACTTATTGTGAGCACGTTAGTAGTTGGGATAAAGATTTGGCACCAATGGATATTCAAGCTATCATTGACTTTATGCCTCATTCAACTTGTGCTCTCAACAATGATCAGAAAAGTGCTCTAGATTTGGCAAGAGAGAACTTTGCTCAGTTAAGGAAAAAGGATTATTCTTACCATAGTGTCGACTACATTGAAACACTGCTTAAAGTTTAATTTATACACTATATATAATGTATAAAAAAATACTACTTGCCTTTTTAATTTATTCCTACTTTTTTTGTAATCTCGGAAATACTTGTTTTAGAATTAATTCAGATAACGTTAAAGTCTTTAGTATTGTTCCTCTTTTAACCGAGGGATTATATGGTCCACTAAGGAGTGCTTTGTTATTATTGTATTACAATGGAATTCCTGCATTTTTATTTTATGTATTTGATTCATTTACACATTTACATAATATTTATGGTGCTTTGTTATTTGTGTTTTATGGGTGTGCGGTTTTCGAATTAAATTTTTAGTTTGAAATCATAAAACTCAAATTTTTCACGTAGCGTCATTGTTTTGGGTAGATACAACCACATAGTAAATTATTTTTTAATTATAAATTATAAAAATAATTATGTAATATAAGATGCTATTTATAAAAGTAGATTATTGACGTTTTTTTGACAAAATAGTATATATGTAACATTCATGTAACAGTATATTTTTTTAACAAATTATAAAAAGTATTTTATTTTTTACTGGGTAAAGTTTCCTATTTTTTAAAGGTCGAGTCCGGCGACTTTCTGACGCGTAAATTCTCTCTCTCTCATGTAAAATGTGAACTCACATAATGAACTATTTTTTAATATTATAAAAAAATCATTTAAGAAAATAATATATACTTTATTATAATAAGTGAATTCACATATATGTCGTTTATATGTAAACATTGTAATAAAGAGTACTCGTCTCAATCTTCAAGAAGTAATCACATCAAAATATACCACTCAGCAGAAATAGACAAAAAATCAGCATCTACCCATCAGCATAAAATAAGCAAAATATCATCTTCCAAAAAAGAAGAAGCAGGTGATTTTAAATGTAAAAATTGTGATAAAAATTATAATCATTATCAAAGTAAGTGGCGTCACGAAAAAGATTGTAAAGTTAAAAAGATAGAAATTGATGATAAAGATTTTAAAATAAAAAAAATGGAAGAAGAAATATTAGAAAATGAAAAAAAGTTTTCTGAATTTAAAAAACAAATGGAAGCTGAAAGAGAGAAAGATAAAGAATACTTTAAAAACCTCCTCCAAAAATCCCTAAAAATCCATCCCAAAACCCTCAATAAAATAAACAATCAATTAAATAATAACGGTACCATTAACAACATCACCATCATCCAACTCGGACAAGAAAATCTAAGTGAAATTCTCAACACTAGACAAAAGAAGAACATTTTAAATCGTCAAGCAATGAGTCTAAATGACTTGGTAGATTTAGTCCACGTTTCCGGAAAATATAAAGAATTCCAAAATGTTTATATTACTAATCTTCAAAGTACCTTTGCATATAAATTTGACGAAAAGGCAAATAAATTTATTGCTGTCAACAAAAATGAACTACTAAACGATTTAGTAGATTCTCGTATGTATGACATTGAAAAGTTCTATGAAGAAATCTGTCCTGACTTGGAACCTCATAGAGCTGAACAAATTAAAAGATTTATAGATCGAATGGGTGACGAAGAAGATGAATTAAAAGGAATTAAGAAAGAGGAAATTAAGTTAATTTTATATAACAATAAAGATAAAATTATGCCAAAAGATGATATAATTGTATAAAAAAATCTAACACTATTTATATGAACAATAATTTTTTTACATATAGAGATAATATTGAAGGCAAAGTAGCAATAGGAGAAATGCCATCAAATCTTAGACCATTATTGGATCAAATTGTAACATTATATCAAAGTCAAATACCAAATAAAGAACTTCCCACGTATCATACTTGGTATGACCATTTTGATACTGAATTAAAATCAAAAGTTGATAAAATTAGAAATGATATATTTTGGGATAAGTTATGTGACTCTACTCCTAATTGTATTAAAATAGGTGCTAATGAAATGGATGAACTATATTATTCTAATCCACCTTCAACGTATAATAGAAAAGAAAATTTATATGGCGCTGCTGGAAATTTTGATATCCACAAAGATTGTATATTTAATTTTGATGGAATAAAATTTTATAGAATTATTATTGGTTTAACAGATGGAAATGACAATGTTCTTACTAAATTTGTAAATTTAAATGATGGGAAAAAATTAAATAAATATGATTTTTTAGTATTTGATTTTGATAAAACAATGCATCAAGTTATTAAAGAATCAGATAGTAAAACATCTAGAATATTATTAAAATTACATTTCATTGTTTGTGAAAATTGCAAGTATTCAGTTGAACATGTTGAAAAAATAAAAAAATATTATTTATATTATGAATATATTACTAGATACATAATGGACGAAGGAACAAATCCAAAAGAATTTCACCAATTTTTCTTAGGATTAATTAGTTCATTTATGTTAACCGAAGATATGCATTTATATTTATATCTTGTATCTTTAGTAATTATTGTTGTATTAATACAAGTTTATAATGTTGAACTTAATTTTTTAATGATTTTATATGTATTATATTGTTTATTTTTGATTTTTATGTTAATTGTTACATTTTATTACTTAAGATGGGAGTTTTTCAAAATCAGATAGTTAACAAGATAATAAACCAAATGGTAACAAGTAAAGTACATTTACAAATGCACTAAATAAAGTTATATTATTTATATTCATTACAGTTTTCTCTTTTGTGAAATAATGTGATAAATCTGGAAGAAAATAAAAGAATAAAAATAAAACTAAATTATTAAGATTAGTATCTAAAATGGCATTAATCATTATAAATAAAATCATTCCAATTATTAGAATTAATTGTAAATAATTAACACCAAGAGTAAAAAATAAAAGAGTTAAATATGAAAAAAGAGCAATATTTTTATATTCTCCAAAAATTAAAAATAAAAAGCTCATAAATAGAAATCCACATAAAATATGAAATATTACATTGTATTCATTTTTGTGAAACTGTTTAAATTCATCTAATTCTTTTTTTATTGAATTGTTCATTAATTTAATTTAGAAAAAATTGTATAATTCTAATATTATTATATTATTATAATAATATCATAAATGTATCATAATTTACAAGCATTAAAACTAAAACCAGAAACAGCTAAGACCGGTTCTCGTTGGTCTCCTGAAGAAGTTAAGCAATTACTTGAGGAAATTAAAAATTCTAATACAATTAAATCAATTGCTCTCGCTCACCAAAGAACTGAAGGCAGTATCAATAGTAAATTACTTGGTACAGCAGCATCTTTAATCTCAGAAGGTAAAAATATTAAAGAAGTTTCTAAGATAGTCAACAAGACAGAGGATGAAATTAAGGATTATATCAAAATGCAAGGAGATAAACCAGTTAAAATAAAGAAAGTTATAGAGATAGAAGAGAAAGAAGAAGAAATACCTAAAGAAATCATCCTTAACGAAGAACAACAAAAAGCAATAGATGCCTTTAAAACCAAGAAAAATATCTTTCTAACTGGAGTAGCTGGTGCCGGGAAATCAGTCACTCTAAAAAAGATAATTGATTATTGTAATGAAGAAGGTATGACCTTTGGAGTTACAGCCACTACAGGAACTGCTGCATTATTAATTGGTGGTAAGACTCTACATTCTTATTTAGGAATTGGTTATGGTAAAGGTGAACCTGAAGAGATTTATGAATACTTGAGAGAGAATAAAATGTTCTTTGTTATTAAAAAGCTAAGAAGTTTACAAGTATTAATTATTGATGAAGTCTCGATGCTAGATAATTTGTTATTCGAAAAGATATCAAAGTATTTATCAATAGTTAGAAAAAATGATGAACCTTTTGGAGGACTGCAATTAGTCTTAACCGGTGACTTTTGTCAATTGGAACCAGTTGAAAATGATTATAGTTTTAAATCAGAAGTATGGAAGAGTCTAGATTTAGAAACTATTTATTTGAAAAAGATGATAAGACAAGATAAAGACAAGGAATTTCAAAAGATGTTATTGGAATTAAGATTTGGTAATTGTTCCGATGAAACTTTTGAAAAACTACAAGCTTTGAAAAATACGGAATTTGGAGAAATCAAACCAACAAAGTTATTTTCTCATAATTACGATGTTGATAAAATTAATAAAAAGGAATATGAAGCATTAA
>Ga0214921_10003981_pt1 | contig 22191 bp, 21 predicted proteins | sample LL1505_MetaG_FD_177992 | JGI IMG/M metagenome (GOLD analysis project Ga0214921, IMG submission 177992) | Freshwater microbial communities from Lake Lanier, Atlanta, Georgia, United States - LL-1505 | ecosystem: Environmental > Aquatic > Freshwater > Lake | place: USA: Georgia | collected... | reverse complement strand
GGGGGTGATACCAACTCGAAGCCATAGCTTCGGGCGGTGTCTAGAAGCAATCTTCGGAGTTCTTCGATGTGTCTGGCTTCTGAGGGCAAGACATCAGCGATGTGATCCGGGAGGACCCAAGCGGACATGGCAATCTGGGAGGCTGTTAAAACAAGGATTTTACCGGTTCAAACAGGCTCTAAATGAAGGCCCCTAAAAGAAAGAGTCCCAACAAAACGATTGAAAGGCCGAAAAACCGAATTTGACCATCTTCCAGCTGCAAGAGTTGGCTGAACATTTCGCGCCACTTAGGGGGAGAGATGAGGGGCAGAAGCCCCTCAAAAATCAACACCAGCGAGATGGCCACCACAATTGAGGACCAGAAGCTCACTTATTTCTTCACTGCGGGTGCTGCTTGACTGCCTGAAGAATTGCCTCTCATGGTTCTGAAGAAGTCGGAGCTGCTAGGGTCTAAAACCATGACATCGCTCTTTTTAGAAAAACTGGCTTTGTAGGCATCAAGACTTCTGTAAAACTGCGCGAACTGAGGATCGCGGCCAAAGGACTCGTTGTAGATTTTGGCGGCCTGTGAATCGCCCTGGCCTTTGATTTTTTGAGCATCGCGGTAAGCATTGGCAATGGTGACCTCGCGCTGACGATCGGCATCAGCACGAATTTTTTCACCCTCTGCACCGCCCGTAGAACGAAGTTCGTTGGCAACGCGCTTACGCTCCGCCTCCATACGCCGATAGACAGATTCGGTGATGGCATCGACATAGTCGGCTCGTGTAATGCGAACATCGACAACATCCACACCCCAAGGCTTTTCGCCGCGCACTTTTTCCAGCACTTCGCGCTTGACGTCATTCATCAAGATGTCGCGACTCAAGGACAACAAATCCTTCACAGTGCGCTTGTTGATTTCCTCTTGAAAAGCATTTCTAACCACTCGGTTGAGTTGGTTGGCACCGGCCTTTTCATCCAAGCCGACATTGCGGATGTAGGCCATAGGATCTGTAATGCGCCAACGAACGTACCAATCGATCACCACACGTTGCTTCTCAGCGGTCAGCATGGGCTCGGTGTCAGGGCTGTCAAGGGTTAACAAACGCTTGTCAATGTAGGTGACGTTTTGCAGTGGCGGCGGCAGCTTGATGTTCAAACCAGGTTCGGTGATAACTTCTTTGATTTGACCCAAGGCATAAACCACGCCAAATTGACGTTGATCGACCACGAACAACATGGAGCTGGCCAAAGCCAGCAACAGCAGCAGGGATGAAATCCAAATTCCAATGCGATTCATTTTGCTGCTTCCTTAACGATTTTCACGGTCACGAGATCGGAGACTGTCGCGCGATCTGGGATCAAGAGGGGCACTGGTGGGGGCAGGGCTTGTGGCTGCATTGTTTGCAGGCGAATCGGCAGGAGCCGTCACAGTCGAGGGTGTTGCCGTCATTTGCATCAATTTATCGAGTGGCAAATACATCAGGTTAGAACCTTGTTTGCTGTCAATCACCACTTTGGTGACGTTGGAGTAAATTTGCTGCATGGCATCTAAATACATGCGGTCACGCGTGACTTGAGGTGCATTTTGATACTCTGGCAAGATGGCCTTGAAGCGCTGCGCATCACCTTCTGCTTGCGCCACAATTCGTTCGCGATACGCTTGGGACTCTTCCTTCAAGCGGGATGCAGCGCCCACTGCGCGAGGCACTACATCGTTGGCATAAGCTTGCGCTTCATTTTTGGCACGTTCGCGCTCTTGGCCCGCCTTGAGCACATCGTCAAATGCAGCTTGAACTTGTTCGGGGGGGCGAACGCCGCCCTGTTGCAAGTTGATACCCACCACTTCAATGCCCACCTTGTAACGGTCCAGAATGCTTTGCATCAGGGCTCGAACTCTGGGCGCAATCTGATCGCGTTCTTCTGCCAAAGCAGAATCCATTTTCATTTTGCCCACCACCTCACGCACGGCCGTTTCGGCAGCTTGCACCACGGCTTCTGTGGGGTTTTTGCTTTCAAACAAATAGGCCCGAGCATCGTTTAAGCGGTATTGAACTGCGAATTTAATTTCGACAATGTTTTCATCTTCGGTCAGCATGGCCGACTCACGCAGACCGGTGGCTTTGATGACGTTGTCGCGGCCAATGTCAACAGAACGAATTTGAGTGACAAACACCAACTCGTTTTTTTGAATCGGGTAAGGAAAGCGCCAATTGAAACCAGCACCGACCGTGGCCTTGTATTTGCCAAATTGCGTGATGACGGCTTGTTGCCCCTCTTGGACAATGAAGAAACCTGTGCCCAACCAGATCAGGAGCAAAGCACCCAATATGACACCAATGCCTAGATTGCGAAACACCGGCGGCAAACCATTGAAGGGCGAGCCATTGGGCTGTCCTTTGTTGGGCGGGCCGCCATTTTTACCACCCAAAAACTGCGAGAGCTTGCGATTAAGGTCACGCCACAACTCATCCAAATCGGGCGGGCCCGAAGATTGACCAGGACGGTTAGAAGAGTTGCCTGAATTTGAAGGCTGAGGATTTGGAGGCTGCTGTTGGGAGCCATTGGCGCCTGGCGGATTGCCTGGCGCTTTGGTGCCGTCTTGACCTTCAGAAGCGGGTTTGTCGTCACCTCGGCCCCAGCGCGGATCGTTCAAATTGAACATGCCACGAAGGCGTTGTGGCAAGACTGACCAGCTAAATGCACGGTATTTGGAATTCATTCGCTTTTCTACGTTTTTATATGACTGCTCTCATTGTGCACAATCAGAGCGGCAATTATGAAAAATCATCTTCATTTTCCCCGAAATTATCAAGGTCAAAGCGGGGGTCAGATTCAGGTTCGGGGCTCGAAACTGTTCGAAGCACTTCTTCTGCCAGCATTTGACGCAACATTGGCACGCCTTGTCCCGATTGGGCACTGACAAATAGCCGCTTCAAAGGAAGGCCCTCGACTTCGTACAGGTCGAACATTTCAAGCGGCTGCCGCTCAGGCGGAATATTGTCTATTTTATTAAAAATTAGCCATTGCGGCACATCTTCTGCCCCAATTTCGCGAAGCACCCTTTTGACTTCGTTCATTTGCTCCGGATAGTTTGGGTTGGAAGCATCCACCACATGCAGCAATAAGTCAGCATCGGCAGCCTCCTGCAAGGTGGCCTGAAAGGCATCAATCAATCCATGCGGCAAGTCTCGAATAAATCCGACCGTATCGGAGACCGAAGCGCTGCGACCAGCCGCCCCCAAATACAGTTGACGCGTGGTGGTGTCTAAGGTGGCAAACAATTGATCGGCCGCATAGGCGCGCGCTTTGACCAAGCTGTTGAACAACGTAGATTTACCGGCATTGGTGTAACCCACCAAGGAAACGTTGAAAGAGTTGCGGCGATCTCGCTGTCTTCTCTGGGTAGAACGTTGCTTTTTAACTTTAGACAAGCGGTCCTTGGTGCGCTTGATGGCGTCATTGATCATGCGCCGGTCAAGTTCAATTTGAGTTTCTCCAGGACCGCCTCGCGTGCCAATGCCACCTCGTTGGCGTTCAAGGTGAGACCACCGGCGAACCAAACGGGTACTCAAGTATTGGAGACGCGCCAATTCAACTTGCAATTTGCCATCATGGCTGCGCGCGCGTTGACCGAAGATTTCAAGAATGAGCAATGTACGGTCGTTGACGGGCAGGCCCAAATGGCGTTCTAGGTTACGCTGCTGTGCGGGGCTCAAAGACTGATCAAACAAAACCTCTTTAGCGCCCATTTGCTCGGCCATGAATTTAATTTCATCGGCTTTGCCAGAGCCCACAAAAAGTGCAGCGTCGGGGGCCTTTCGCTTGCAAGTCATTTTGGCCACAGGCTTGAGGCCTGCTGTTAAGGCCAATTGACTGAGCTCATCTAACTCCAGGTCAAAATGGGGCAAGCCAAAATCAACACCCACCAACAAGGCGGGCGTTGTGTCAACCGAATCGCTGTTCAAAACAGCGCGTTAAGCCGAGGGCTCGTCGACGGCTTCGTCTGAACCTGAAAGGTTGACTGCTCGGCCGGGGACAATGGTGGAAATGGCGTGCTTGTAAACCATTTGAGTGACCGTGTTACGAAGCAGAACCACGTATTGGTCGAATGACTCAATTTGGCCTTGGAGTTTGATGCCGTTGACCAAGTAAATGGACACTGGCACATGCTCACGACGCAATGCGTTGAGGAAGGGATCTTGCAAAAGTTGCCCTTTGTTGTTCACGATATTCTCCGTGTTTTGAATTGATTTAAGGGTTTCACCTTAACACATCAAAAGGGGCATTTTGTGCAAGTCCCTTTTAAAAACCTTACAAATTACCCCGCATCTTTGTCAGCGAAGGGGTTTTGAGAGGTTTTCATTTCAATGCGCAGCGGCGTACCCGACAAATCAAAGGCCTTGCGAAAACGGCCTTCCAAAAAACGTTTGTAGGTTTCAGTGACGTGCTCTAAAGAATTGCCATGTATCACAATGACAGGAGGGTTCATACCGCCTTGGTGGGCATAACGCAATTTAGGACGGAACATGCCGCCGCGTTGCGGACTTTGAAACTGAACCGACTCAAGCAACAAGCGCGTTAAAACGGGTGTGGTCATTTTGACCATGGCCGATTTGTGGGCCTGTGTGATGGATTTCCAAACAGGCCCGAGTCCTTGGCGTTTTTTAGCAGAAATGGTGTGCAAATTGGCAAACTTCAAAAATGGCAGTCGACTCTCGATCGATCGGTTCACCAATTCACGTTGGTAAGAATCGACCGCATCCCACTTGTTGACTGCCAACACGACGGCACGGCCACTGTCCAAAATAAAGCCCGCAATGTGGGCGTCTTGCTCTGTAACACCCTGAGTGGCATCCAACAGCAATAAAACGACATTGGCCGATTCAATGGCTTGCAAGGTTTTAACCACCGAGAATTTTTCAATGGCTTCAAAAACTTTGCCCTTGCGGCGCAAACCAGCCGTGTCGATGAGTTCAAACTTTTGTCCATCCCGCTCAAAGGGAACCGTGATGGCGTCGCGGGTGGTCCCCGGCATGTCAAAGGCAACCAAACGCTCCTCGCCCAGCCAAGTATTGATGAGGGTTGACTTTCCTACATTGGGGCGCCCTGCCACCGCCAGCTTCACCACACTCGGGTCTGCTTCAGCTTCAGCATCTTCTTCAGGCAACAGCAGCGGGTCTAGGGCCAGCTCGACCAAGCTTCGAATGCCTTGACCATGTGCTGCCGAAACGGGAATGACATCGCCTAATCCCAGTTCGTAAAACTCGCTGATTTGAACGCCCTCGCGCATGCCCTCGGCCTTGTTGGCAACCAACAGACAAGGCTTGCCGATGCGCCGCAAATACTTGGCAATGTCATGATCTTGCGCAGAAACGCCTGCTCGGGCATCGACCACAAAGACAACCACATCGGCCTCAGCCACTGCTTGCTGAGTTTGTTTGGCCATTTCTTTGTAGATGCCATCATGGGCATCAGGCTCGAAGCCACCCGTATCAATGACGATGTACTCATAACGGCCCTGCCGTCCTTGCCCATAGTGGCGATCGCGCGTAAGACCCGCAAAGTCAGCGACGATGGCATCGCGACTTTTGGTGAGTCGATTGAATAAAGTGGACTTCCCCACGTTGGGGCGTCCGACCAAGGCCAGTACGGGTTTCAAATCTATCTTTCAGCTGGGTGTTATTCGGCTCTGAGGGCTTGCACCAAGCCACTCTGAGTCACGATCACCCAATTTTTACCAACACGCACAGGTGTCATTGCAATGCCTGATGCATCGACTTGGATACGGCCCATGGTTTGGCCATTGCTTGAATCTATCCAATGGGCCCAGCCTAAAGCATCGCCCACAAGCAACTGGCCGGCAGACCAATGAGGCGCGGTGAGTCCTCTAAAACGAAACGCTTCAGATTGCCAAGCGACTTGGCCAGTGCTGCGTTGCCAAGCCAGCAGCTTGCCGTCAGACTCAGCGCCAAAAAGCAGGGCCTCGGAACCACTTAAGCCGACATGCCCTTGGGCTGCGCGCGTCCACAAGTTGCTGCCCTTGAGGGCATCGACGCATGTGACAGAAGTTTGAAATGCTCTGGCACAAATGACATTGTTAACACGCGATACACCCGCCACCAAGTCAACCAAGCGCTCGACTTCGTTGGTGCCGCGCGATGAACCGATTGTGAGCTCGGACACTGAAACGCCATTGGCAGGGTTCATGGCTACCAAGCGACCCGAAAGGCCCACCAAAAGCCTGTCTTGGAAAGAAGTCAGGATGCCGGCTTGCTTTAGAACCAAGGGATCGCCAGCGCGTTGCTGGCTCCATAGCCTTTGCCCTGAAGCACCATCAAAGGCCATCACAGTTCGATCAGCGGTGAGTACAAAGACACGTCCACCGGCAACCAAAGGCGATGTGAAAGAAGATGCTGGCAACTTGACACGCCAGATGACTTTGGCATTTGAAATGGCGATTAATTCGTTGGCTTGAGAAATGACAGCATAGCGTTCACCGTCACCCCCAATGCCAGCGGCAACAGGTGTGTTCAAAGCAAGGCGCCAAGATTCGGCACCCGTTTCGGCATCTAACAAAACAACAAGGCCACTGCCAGTGACCAAGGCCAATCGACCTTCGCTTAAGTTGTGGCTTAAGGGTGCATTGGAAGTTGGGCTGATGGGGCCGATTTGGAGTGACCAGGATTTGCTGATGCTCAATTGGGATTTGAAGTCGGTCAAGGCTGCAGGGCTGGGTTTATCGGGGGTACTGGAACAAGCGACCAAACCCATTAGCAAAACGCCAACCGTTGCAAAGGACAGCCTGGTCATGCTTCTAGCCCTCATCCCAACAGAGAAGGACTGAAATTTCATTTCGAAGCACCCTTTGCGGCATCAGGGTCCTGGCCCAAAGCGTTTAGTTTGGCTGCAACCAAACGACGGTACTCTGAATTTTCTTCTAATTGACGCCATGCCTCGGTATAAGCTTTGATGGCGTCTTGAGATTTGTTTTGCGCCGCAAAAATATCGCCTTGAACGTCAGAGGCAAGTCCGGCAAATGCAGGATCAAAGGATTTGGAAAGCGTTTTCAAAGCCTCATCAAAGGCTTTTTGTTGTGCTTGTAAGTTGGCCAAGCGCAAACGAGCCAATTGCGCACTGCCTTGATCGGATGCACTTTCGCTGGCCCACTGCAGGGCTGCTTTTGCAGCGTCGGGCTTGTCGGTCATTTGAAAAGATTTGGCAGCCAGCAAGGCTGATTGAGCAGCGAATGTGGTGCTCGGGAAGCGCTCCTTCATATCGGTCCAAGCACGCTCAAGCTTGACCATGTCGCCAGCAACCACTGACTTTTCAAGCTCATCGAAGAGTGCAGATGCCTTGCCAGACTGCTGGCCTTGCCAATATTGATAGCCATTCCAGCCAGCGTAAGAGCCCATGACGACAATCAACAGCCAGGTGATGGCATTGCCGTATTTTTTCCAAAAGTGCTTGAGTTCATCAAGTTGCTCTTGTTCTTCTAGATCGAGATGTGATGCCATATTCAACTTTAATTTAAGAGGTGGATTGTAGGCTGTGAGCCCAGGCATCCAACTTTTCAAGAGATTCCGCCCTTTGGGCCCCGCCGCCATCTCTCAAGGACTTGACTGAAACGGTATTTTGAGCAAGTTCATCTGCACCAAAAATGAGGGCATAAGCCGCACCACTGCTGTCGGCTTTTTTGAATTGAGTTTTCATGCTGCCAACGCCCTCGCCTGAGCCTGCGTGCATTTGAACATTGACGCCCAAGGCACGAAGCTGCCTGAGGTGTTTCAATACCAAGGGCAAACTGTTGGCATCTGGCACGATGGCGTAGGCATGGGGCGTGGCATCGGGCAAGTGCACACCCTGCTCTTCTAGCAAGGCTAAAACGCGCTCGATGCCTAAGGCCCAACCCACAGCAGGGGCGGGCTTGCCACCCACTTGCTCAATCAGGTAGTCATAACGGCCGCCGCCACACACTGTGCCTTGCGAACCCAACTGATCGGTGATGAATTCGAACACCGTGAGGTTGTAGTAGTCCATGCCGCGAACCAAGCGAGGATTTAAGGAATACTGAACACCATTGGCATCGAGAATTTGACGCAATGCATTGAAATGGGCAAGCGAAGCTTCACCCAAGAAATTCATCAGCTGCGGAGCTGACTCAACCACTTCTTTCATGGCTGGATTTTTGGTGTCCAGAATTCGAAGCGGATTGGTATGCAAACGACGCTTAGCATCCTCGTCTAAAACAGCTTGGTGTTTTTCAAAGTGCGTAATTAAAGCCGCACGGTGTGCCAATCTTTCTGGGGGTTGCCCCAAACTGTTGAGCTCAAGTCGCACATCTTTCAGACCAATGGCTTGCCATAAATCATGCGCCAACAAAATAACTTCAGCGTCAATTTCGGGTCCCTGAAAGCCCAAGACCTCAGCGCCAATTTGGTGGAATTGTCGATAGCGCCCACGCTGGGGACGCTCGTGCCTGAACATGGGGCCCATGTAATACAGGCGCTTTCCGCCCTCGTAAAGCATGTTGTGCTCAACCACTGCGCGCACAACGCCTGCCGTGCTTTCAGGACGCAAGGTAAGCGCTTCACCATTTAAGCGATCTTCGAAGGAATACATTTCCTTCTCAACAATGTCGGTGACTTCGCCCAGGCCGCGAACAAAAAGTGCTGTGGGCTCGACGATGGGCGTTCGAATGTTTCGATAGGCATATCGCGCCATTAAGTTTCGCACAATGCCTTCGAGCCACTCCCATTTGGCGGACTCGCCGGGCAATACATCGTTCATGCCTTTGACGGCGGTGAGTTTTTTAAACGCGCTCACTTTGGAAGAAAGTTCTTTGGATTGAATATCAGACATAAAAAATCAAATGACAGCCCCAGAGCTGCCACCAAAACGGTTGTCGATGTATTGCTCGACCAAGTCTTGAAACTCTTTGGCAATGTTGTCGCCACGCAAGGTGAGTTTTTTCTCACCGTCGATGAACACCGGCGCAGCCGGGGCTTCGCCAGTGCCTGGCAAACTGATACCGATGTCGGCATGCTTGCTTTCACCAGGTCCATTGACGATGCAGCCCATGACGGCCAACTTCAAGTGCTCGACACCAGGGTAACGACTGCGCCAAACAGGCATTTGGGCGCGCAAGAAATCGTCAATTTGTTTGGCCAGTTCTTGGAAGGTGCTGCTGGTGGTGCGGCCACAACCTGGGCAAGCCGTGACACTGGGTACAAAGATTCGCAAGCCCAAAGATTGCAAAATTTCTGAAGCAATGACCACTTCTTGGGTACGTGCCTCGCCGGGCTGTGGCGTGAGTGAGACGCGAATGGTGTCTCCGATACCCTCTTGAAGCAAGATGGCCAGGGCTGTGCTGGAAGCAACTGTGCCCTTGGTGCCCATACCGGCCTCGGTCAGCCCCAAATGCAAAGGATAGTCCGTACGTCGGCCCAATTCTCGGTAGACAGCGATCAAATCTTGGACGCCAGAGACCTTGCAAGACAGCATGATTTGTGCGCGAGCCATGCCCATCTCGTGCGCCCTGTCGGCAGAAGTGATGGCCGACGTAATGAGGGCCTCGTACATCACTTGTCTAGATTCCCAAGGTACTTTTCTTTGGCTGTTTTGATCCATCAATTCAGCCAACAACTCTTGGTCTAGGCTTCCCCAGTTGACACCAATGCGGACAGGTTTGTTCCAACGCATGGCAGCTTCAATCATTTGTCCGAATTGCAAATCGTGCTTATCACCTTTCCCAACATTGCCGGGATTGATTCGGTATTTGGAGAGCGCTTCGGCACAGGCTGGATGATCGCTTAACAATCGGTGTCCGTTGTAATGAAAGTCACCAATCAGGGGCACATCAATGCCCATTTTGTCGAGCTGATCTCGGATGTGGGGCACCGCCTCTGCAGCCTCTGGCGTGTTGACAGTGATCCTGACCAATTCCGAACCCGCCAAGGCCAATTCTTTGACCTGAATGGCTGTTCCGATGACATCAACGGTATCGGTGTTGGTCATGGACTGAACTCGAACGGGCGCTTGTCCCCCCACCGTGACAATGCGTTGGCCCCAAATAACTTGAGATTGAAGGCTGCGCCTTGGAAGGGGAACGGCCGCAGGAATGGCCTCGGCCATGGTCTTAGGAATGACAATAGGTTGCATCATTTTTTGACCTCTAGTGTTGGAGGATTTGAGTCGGTGGGGGTGTTGCGGCGATTGGCGTCAGGGGCCGAACTGTCAAACACCATGGCCTTCGGAAGATCGGCTTGCGTTGCATCAGGGGCTGCTTGTTGTTGAACCGGAGGCATGGTGGGTACAACTTCTGACACCTCAGGCTTTGTATTTTGATTCAAAAAGGTGAGGTGCAAATCGGCAGAGTAAACCCAAGCCAAAATGCAAATGACCGCAAACAAGATCCATAGCTTGCGCCCTATCGGATCGGTGCCGCTGGGTTGATCCATTCGATGCAGTCTATTGGATGACCGGTTGTCAGATTCAATGAGCTGCAAGGGTTTTAAACCATTGGTCATTTGAGGCATCAGAGCCAAAACGGGCTCGGAATCAATTTTCAAAAAACGACAAACTTTGGCAGCCAATGCCCTTGCAAAAACCGGCTCAGGCAAATGCTGAAATTGATCGGCCTCAAGGGCTTCCAGTTGTTTGATACTGACTTTGAGATTCACAGACAACACCGCCAAATGCAGGCCTGCTTTTTCACGTGCAGAGCGCATGATGCCCCCGGGTGAACGGGGCATCGAAGCCTCATCAAGGGTTTCAGTCATGGGTGGCGCCTTCCTGGTATGCGCGCCATTGCGCTGAATTTGAAAAATGAAGTCCTAACATCTTGCCCCAATGGTTCTTTTTAACTGCTTGATTCTGGCGCTCTGCAAGCTGCAAAGCGAGCCACACCGATTGTGCACTCACAGAGGGAGAATCATTCAAATATTCAAGAATTTTCTCAGCTTCTATGTACTTTCCCAACTGAATTTTGAGCTCCACCAGTTCAAGTGCCTCAGAAATCAAGCCTGGCTGTTGGGCAAAGGCATCTGACATCCTTTCGTTAGCCGCCTCAAATTGCTTATTTCGCCTGAGACATTGACCCCAAATCCAGTTCGTCTTAGCCTGCTGAGGGCCCACAGAAAGGTCCAATGCTCGCTTGAATTTTTCAAATGCCGCTTCAAAATGACCGTTTTGGCAATCAAAAATCCCCCATTGAAAGGCAATGTGAGGATCTTGAGGGGCGGCATCGTTAGCCAGTTGAAAGTACTGTTGAGACAAATCCGCCTTGTTTTGCTGCTTCAAAAGAAGGGCTTTGAGCACCAAAGCAGGTGCATGCTGTGGCATCAAAATCAATGCTTGGTCGACTTCTTCCAATGCAAAAACAGACATTCCCGCTTGAAAATAAGCCGACGCCAAGGCCGTTTTAGCCTGCGTGCGCGCTAACAATTGAGAAGTCTCTGCGCCTTTGAAAAACCACGCCTTAGCAACTGGCAAATGAAAGGTCATTGACACAAAAAGTAAGCCCATTAGAAGCCTTGCCCCAAGATGAAGGGCAAGTGCAGCGGGTCTTGACATTAGACTTGAGGCGTTTGGGTCAAAGAAGCGGCATCGTGCCACTGAATGGGCACTGCACGTTGTTGTGCAATTCGATCGGCAACACCCGTGCGGTCTTTGACGTCGCCCGCCAATTGGCCGCAGGCAGCATCAATGTCATCACCTCGGGTTTTGCGAACAGTGGTCACAAAGCCGGCGTCTAAAAGGACCGCTGCAAATTCTTGAACCGTTGCATCATCGGACCTTAACAAGCCAGACTCTTTGAATGGGTTGAAGGGGATGAGGTTGAATTTGCACCGAAGACCCTGGCTGGCATGGCGCCGAATGAGTTGGACCAGCTCCTTGGCATGCATCACTTGGTCGTTCACCCCTTGAAGCATGCAATATTCAAAGGTGATGAAATCGCGCGGGGCTTTTTCCAAATAGCGAGTGCACTCAGAAAGCAATTCATCCAAAGGGTACTTGCGATTCAATGGCACTAAGTTGTCGCGCAATGCATCGTTGGGGGCATGCAAGGAGACAGCCAATGCGACTGGGCAATCGGCAGATAAACGGGTCATCATGGGCACCACACCCGACGTAGAGACCGTGACCCTTCGACGCGACAGGCCATAGCCATGGTCGTCTAGCATGGCTTTTAAAGCAGGCACCAAAGCGCTGTAATTTTGCAGCGGCTCGCCCATGCCCATCATGACCACGTTGGATATAACGCGGTCTGTTTGCTTTAAATGATTGCGTAAAAAATGCTCAGCAAACCAGAGCTGTGACAAAATTTCGGCGGTGCTTAAGTTGCGACTGAATCCTTGATGCCCTGTAGAGCAAAAGCGACAGCCCACAGCACAACCGGCTTGCGAGGAAACGCACAAAGTGCCGCGGTCGTCTTCAGGAATGAAGACGGCTTCAACGGCATCACCTGCGCCCACATCGAACAACCATTTGATGGTGCCGTCTTTTGAGAATTGTTGGGACAGGATAGGCAAAGCCGCAACGTGGGCATGAACCTTTAGCTTCTCGCGCAATGATTTAGCAAGGTCTGACATGTCATCAAAATTGGACATGCCGCGCTGGTGAATCCAGCGAAACAGCTGAGTGGCGCGAAAACGTTTTTCGCCCAGCCCCTCACAAAAAACGGCCAAGCCTTCAAGGTCAAATTCAAGAAGGTTGGCCGTCATGGCGGATGAAAGAAAGTTCTTGTCCGCGAGCTATGAGCAAAGGCGACTGAGCCAGGCTTAACGTGAATAAACGTTCATGCCTGCAAAAAAGAAGCTGATTTCAGCGGCTGCTGTTTCTGCAGCGTCAGAGCCGTGAACCGCGTTGGCGTCAATACTTTCTGCAAAGTCAGCGCGAATGGTGCCAGGTGCTGCTTTCTTAGGATCGGTTGCGCCCATCAGATCGCGATTTTTCAAAATAGCGCCTTCGCCTTCAAGGGCTTGAATCATGACGGGGCCAGAAATCATGAAATCGACCAGGTCTTTGAAGAAAGGACGCTCTTTGTGAACAGCGTAAAAAGCTTCTGCTTCACCGCGTGACAGGTGCGCCAACTTGGCTGCAACCACTTTGAGGCCAGCAGCTTCAAAACGAGCGTAGATTTGACCGATGACGTTTTTTGCAACAGCGTCAGGTTTGATGATAGATAAAGTGCGTTCGATAGCCATGGTAAAAGTCCTCAGTATTATTTTAAATAGCCTGCTATTCTAACCCGTGCTAAGGGTTTCCCCATGGTCTGAAAGGAATTGCAAACCCTTGAAGGGCTTGGGCCAATTGAGCCAATTTAGCGACTTCTGCCGCCATTTCGGCGAGGACCGCCCGATTTACCACCAGGGCCTTGCTCTTTGCGTTGTCGACTGAAGCTGTCGGCCCCAATGTAGCCCACAGAGGTTTTCATGGGGTCGGGCTGGCTGCTGGCAGATTTGTCAGCGCGCTGACGAGAAGGTCCTGGCCCATTTTTTTTGGCCCCAAAAGCCCTGTTTTTGGGGTTTCGAGGATTTTGATTTCGAGGATCTGGTGCGCGCTTTTCTCCAACACTGCCTGGTTCATCACGGTTTTCAGAAGCTTGGGCTTTGTTGGCAGCATGTGTGAGAGCTCGAATGTCGGCTTCGTCCAACTCCATGTAAGTACTGCGGCGCAATCCGTGTGGCAAAACCATGGCGCCATAGCGAATGCGAATGAGGCGACTGACCGCATGGCCAACCGCTTCCAGCATGCGCCTGACTTCGCGATTTCGACCCTCTGAAATGGTCACGCGGTACCAACAGTTTGAGCCTTCCCCACCGCCATTTTCAATCGAACCAAATTGAGCCATGCCATCTTCAAGCATGACGCCGTCTAATAACTTCTGCTTTTCTTCATTGCTCAGGGCGCCCAAAACCCGAACGGCGTATTCACGCTCTAGCCCAAATCGGGGATGCATCAATCTGTTGGCCAATTCACCAGAACTGGTAAACAGCAGCAAGCCTTCGGTGTTGAGATCTAAGCGACCCACCGACTGCCACTTGCCATGTTGCAAACGGGGTAATTTGCGAAAAACAGTGGGTCTGTTTTTGGGATCGTCGTGGCTGACAATTTCACCGGCAGGCTTGTGATAAGCAATGACGCGAGGCGGAGGCGGATCGATGCGAATTCTAAGGGGCCGTCCATTGACCTTGACTTGATCGCCATACTGAATTCGTTGACCAATGTGGGCAGGCTCGTTGTTGACCGAAATGCGCCCTTCCAGAATAAGTTGCTCCATTTCCAAACGTGAGCCTAAGCCCGCTTGCGCCAAGACTTTGTGCAACTTGGGCGATTCAGCTTGGGGCGGCAAAACTCGCTTGGTCAGAATGGGCGAGATGCTGCCTTCAGCTTCTTGGTCAAACTCTCCAGAGACGACATCCTCAATGGCAATCGGCCGCAAAGGATCTTGAGACGGCGTCTCGGGTGACTCAATCATGGTGCTGGCCTTCCGCCGCATTTGGCATTTCTTGCGCAATGTTTGTCACGTCTTCGGCCTCTGACGTTTGTGTCTCAGCAGTCTCTGCTGCTTCGATGGCATCTTCTAAAGAAAGTGATGCTTGCGAAGCATCGGCTTCAGGGGGGTTCAAGCTGGCCAACATGGATGCCTGCCCTTCCACGCTGCTGAGCAAAGGCAACTGGTCAAGGGAAGACAAACCTAAATCATCAAGGAAGTGGCGGGTGGTGGCATACAAACCAGGGCGGCCGACAGACTCGCGATGCCCAATGACCTCCACCCAGCCTCGGTCTTCCAACTGTTTGATGATTTGCGTATTGATGGTGACACCCCGAATGTCTTCCATATCGCCGCGAGTGACCGGTTGGCGATAGGCAATGATGGCCAAGGTTTCCATCACAGCACGGGTGTACTTGGGGGGCTTTTCTGGGTTCAGCTTGTCCAAATAGAACCGCAGTTCAGGACGGCTTTGAAACCGCCAACCTGTGGCAACAGAGACCAACTCTAGGCCGCGCTCGGCCCAATTCAATTGCAACTCTTCTAGGAGTGCCTTAAGTGTGTCAGCTCCTAAAGCGTCATCGAACAAAACACGCATGTCACGCAATGTGACGGGCTGAGTTGAACAAAGTAACGCTGTTTCAAGGACACGCTTGGCTTGCGCCGTGTTCATGGTGTCAATCTTCCGGGATAAATGCGCTTGAAGCGCGAATCAAGGTGCACGCACCGACTTAAAACATCAAGTTGGCGGGGGATGGGGCCCACCTGCGCACCCCATTAAGGGGGATTTAGGCCAATCTTTCGATTGGTCAAGCCTGAGATTCAGGATTTTTCATTGTAACTGAGGGACCAAGCTTGAAGCAAACTCTGAATATCTGCTGGCAGTGGCGATTGAAACGCCAATGACTGCCCTGAAATGGGGTGCTCAAATGACAACAGGTCGGCATGCAAGGACTGCCTTGGCATGAGCGTGTGGACAGAGCCCCCATAGATTGGATCGCCCACCAAAGGCAGTTTGAGGGCGGCCATGTGAACTCGGATTTGATGCGTGCGCCCCGTCTCTAAAATGCAACGTATCAGGCTGCCTTGCTCACTTTGTGACATGACGCGAAAGTGGGTTTTGGCCGTTTTCCCAGAATTTTTGGCTAAATCAACGACAGCCATTCGCAAGCGATTGGCAGGATCTCGGCCTATGGGCAAATCAACTGTCTTTTGCGTATTACCCGTCCAAGCTTGATCACTCATGGCAACGTACTGTCGCTTGATTTCTCGGGCTGCCATTTTTTGCACCAACGCATCCATGGCCGCGCGCGTTCTGGCAACCACCATCAAGCCACTGGTGTCTTTGTCCAATCGATGAACAATGCCGGCTCTGGGCAATTCCATAAGGGCAGGATCTAACCCTAAAAGGCCATTCATCAAGGTGCCCGACCAATTTCCAGGGGCAGGATGCACCACCAAGCCTGCAGGTTTATCAATCACCCTCAAATCGGCATCTTCGTAGACCACATTCAGAGCCATCGATTCTGGCTTGAAAGCTTGCGATTGAGGCGTGGCACGCAACTCAATGTGCCAAATCTCACCGGCTTTGACCTTGAAGGCAGACTTCAGCTGTGTCAAGCCAGCACGGCTAACGGCGCCGTCTTCCAACAACTGCTGCAAGTAACTTCTTGAAAACTCAGGTACGCCAGCCACCAGCATCAGGTCCAAGCGCTGGCCATGCAACTCTGCGGGTACAAGCAGTTCACGGACCTCTGAGACCTTGGCCGTGACGGCTAAATCCAGAGAAGTTTCATCTTGAGACTCATCAACGTCGTATAGCTCTGGGGGGCTCGATATAATCAATTTGCTTTATTTCCAAGGTTGCCAGATGTTGAACATCAGATTATCGGTGCTTGCGCTAACGCTTATCGGTTTGACCGTCACTGTTTTGTCAGGTTGCTCCAGCACGCCATCTGATCCTACAGCAGCTTGGACGCCAGAAAAAATATACAGCGAAGCTCGCGATGAATCGAGTGCGGGTGCTTGGGATCGTGCGGCCATGCTGTTCGAAAAACTCGAGGGACGGGCTGCCGGTACGCCCTTGGCACAACAGGCCCAAATCGAAAAAGCCTATGCGCAATATCGCGCCACAGAAAAAATCCAAGCCATTGCCACGCTTGACCGTTTCCTTAAACTTCATCCCGCCAGCCCCGCTGTGGATTACGCGCTCTACTTAAAAGGCCTGGTCAATTTCAACGACAACTTGGGCTTGTTCTCTTTCATCACGAGGCAAGACTTGTCGGAGCGAGACCAAAAAGCCGCCAAAGACTCTTTTGAATCATTCAAAGAGCTGATCACTCGTTTTCCCGACTCCAAATACTCGTCCGATGCGCGCCAACGAATGACGTACATTGTCAACTCTTTGGCGGCTTATGAAGTTCACGTGGCGCGTTTTTATTACAGCAAGGGCGCCTACGTGGCGGCTGTCAATCGCACTCAATTGGCCATCACTGACTACCCTGGCGTACCAGCCCTCAAAGAGGCTCTGGAAATTCTGGCCAAGTCCTATGGTGCATTGGGAATGGAAGAATTAAGGGCAGACACGCTTCGCGTTTTAGAGACGAACTTCCCCAAATCCATGGAGCCACCCAGCAGCAAAACTACTGCGTGGTGGAAGTTTTGGTAAGCCTTCCCAAGGCCTCTTCAAATTCAACTTCAGTGCGCAGTCTGCGCATGGGCGGCAAACAGGCTAACAAACGCCGTCCGTAGGCCATGCCAGTCAGGCGTGGATCGCATACAACCAAAACACCTTGATCGGTTTCACTGCGAATCAGGCGTCCTGCACCCTGCTTCAGGGCCACGGCAGCTTCTGGCACGCTGTAGTCTGAGAAAGAGCTCTTGCCCGACAACTCCAGTCGCTGCGAACGAGCTTCTACCAAAGGATCGTTTGGCGGAGGGAAAGGCAACTTGTCAATGACGACCAATTGAAGCGCATCGCCGGGAACATCAAAGCCTTCCCAAAAAGAAGCAGAAGCCACCAACACGCATCCCAAACCGCCTTCGCTAGAGCCCACTCGAAAGCGCTCCATGAGTCTGCGCTTGGGGCCTTGCCCTTGAACCAAAACTTCTAACTCACCTGTCTGACCCAAGGCAGCCGTCAGCGCCTCACCAATGTTGCGCATGGCATTCAAGGTGGTGGTCAACACCAAGGTTCTGCCGCCCAAATTCCGAGCGTGTTTTTCAACCCAAGTTGACACCGTGCGCGTATGGGCCATGTCGCTGGGTTTGGGCATGCCCGGTGGCACATAGATGGCGGCCATGTTGGCATAGTCAAAGGGACTTGCAACCCTTAACTTGCGCGCTTCACTTAAGCCACAAGGCTCAGTGAACCAGCGCATTTGATCATCCTCGCCGAGCGTTGCAGACGTAAAAATCCAGGTTTTTTGTGAGCCAGTCTTTGGTTCTTGCGGTGTCAGATCTTGCAACATGTGCGTGTGCACAGCATTGGAAATATCAAGGGGCGACTCCACCAAACGCATTTGCGCACCCACCTCTGCCCACCTCACAGACCCTTGCGTGCAGGGTTCTTGAAAGTCTTGAATCAGGCGCAATTGCAATGACACGCGCTCGTACAAGCGCACAAAGTCAGGCGCCATTTCACTCACTGTATCTAGGGCTGCTTGAGCGCCTTGAAGTGCTACCTGCAATTGCGCCATGGCCAGTAACCATTCTGAAGTTTCAATGCCATCGGGAATGGGGTCAACCCAACGCAGGCGTGACCCCGATTTAGCATGTTGAGCCGTCAGTCGCAAATCACGGGTTGATTTTTCCATCACACTGCAAATCAAGGTCCAGTCAACCAAGCCTCTGGCAAATTGCACACCTGCACCCAAGATATCTCGTGTGAGTTCTAAAAGTTGGCTGGTACTCAGGTGTCGACCTAAAAAATGAATGCCAATTTCATTCAACTGGTGCGCTTCGTCGAACACAACAGTTTGCACCGAAGGCAGCAGTTCAGCCATGCCCGTTTCGCGAACATTCAGGTCTGCAAAAAACAAATGGTGATTGATGACAACCACATCGGCAGACATGGCCTCTTTGCGTGCCAAATTGACATGACAAGATTTGAAGTTGGGGCAAGGAGAACCGAGGCAATTGTCACGCGTTGAGGTGACCAAGGGAATGACCGGCGATCTGTCGTCCAAGCCAGACAGCTCAGAGAGGTCGCCGGTTCGAGTGGATTGTGACCATGTTTCAATTTTGCTCAAGGCATGCATGTGAATGCGCAACGAAGCATCGTGACTCTGCCTGGCTTGCGACAAACGCAAGGTGCACAAATAACTGCCACGTCCTTTGAGCAGCGCCACACGAACAGGCAATTTCAAAGCATCGATGAGTTTGGGAATATCCCTTGAGAACAATTGATCTTGAAGCGCCTTGGTAGCAGTCGACACCAAAGCGCGCTGACCGCTTAACAACACAGGCACAAGATAGGCATAGGTTTTACCCACACCTGTTCCGGCTTCTACCACCAATTCGCCGCCGCTTGAAATGGTTTCGGCAACTGCCATGGCCATGTCTGTTTGACCGGCACGTGATTTAAATTGGGGTGTTGCTTGCGCAATGACGCCATCTTCTGTGAAAGTGGCTGCGACTGCTTGAAGAAAAGCGCTCAAGGCATTGCCTTGTCTTTGGGCGTGTCTTGGGTCTTGCCAACAATACGTTGCTGACGCTCTGACTCTTTGAGAACACGCTGGCGTGCATTCAAAGCCATCTCACGTTGATCCAAGGGCGATAAAGCTTGGTACTTTTGTTGCTTGGCTTTGAACAAACAATCGTTGACCGCAAATTGCTTCCAACACGCTTTGGATGCTACTTGAAAGTGATCCAAGATGACTTTTTTTTCCTCTGCCAATACAATGCGCTGTTCTGCAATAGCCTCCATTTCAGGCAACTGCATGGCATGATCAGATTGCCCCATGGCAAGCGCGCTGGTGCAAGCCAAAAAAAGAAACAGAACAGCTTTGATGCTAGAAAACATGGTTGAATTAAGTGATTTGAGTATCCACGGTGCGATGTTCTAAGGCCAAGAATTCTGACGACTGCATTTCATGCAGACGGGAGATGGTTCTTGGAAACTCATGCGCAAGGGGGCCTTTCGTGTAGAGCGCCTCGGGTTGAACCTCAGCCGATAGAATCAATTTAACACGCCTGTCGTACAGAACGTCAATGAGCCAAGTAAATCGCCTTGCTTCTGATGCCAAACGAGGCGGCATCATGGGCACATTGCTCAGCAGCACCGTGTGAAACTCAGTTGCAATTTCCAAGTAATCATTTTGTGAGCGCGGCCCTCCACAAAGGGTTCTGAAGTCAAACCACACCACACCCCCTGCCCGCCTTTTTGAAACAATTTCTCGGGCTTCAATGTGCAAAATCGGATCTTCATCTTGGCTGCTGACAAGCTTGTTGAAAGCATCTGTCATGGCGTTGTCGGCTTCTTCACCCAAGGGGCAATGGTAGAGCTTGACCATTTCTAAGGTGCGGCGGCGGTAGTCTGTGCCGTTGTCGACATTCAACACCTCCATGCGCTGATTCAGCAACGCAATGGCAGGCAGCAGACGGTCGCGGTGCAGACCATCTGGGTACAAATTGTCGGGCTTGAAGTTGGAAGTGGTGACAAAACTCACGCCATTTTCAAACAAGGAAACCAACAGGCGGTGCAAGATCATGGCGTCGGTAATGTCAGCCACATGAAACTCGTCAAAGCAAATGAGTTGATAGCGCTTGGCCATGCGCCGTCCTAACTCTTGCAATGGATTGACGGTTCCTTGCATCAAAGCCATCTCACGGTGAACTTCGCGCATGAACTCATGGAAGTGCAAACGTGTTTTGTCCTTCACAGGCACCGCGTTGTAAAAACAGTCCATCAAGAAACTCTTGCCACGACCTACACCACCAAACATGTAAACACCATGCGGCAACACCGGCTTCTTTTTCAAAAAACGAAAGGGGCTTTTGATGCTTTCTTGGTAAGCCGCCCATTCTTGTGCACAACGCTCTAGGGCCTCTACGGCTTTGAGTTGCGCTGGGTCAGCCTCATAGCCTCTGCTTAGAAGTTCTTGGTCGTAGGCTAATCTAACGGACATGGATCGTATGCTTTTGAAAAATACTGAGAACAAAGGTTCTTTGGAATGAGAAAACCCGGGACGGGCCCGGGCTTCGTAGTTTAACGAGACTTCAAAAAACTTAGAAGTTCAAGGTCCGTTTGTCCACTGCCAAGGCAGCTTCTTTGGTGGCTTCGCTGAGCGATGGGTGCGCATGGCAGATGCGCGCAATGTCCTCTGCGCTGGCGCGGAATTCCATGGCCACAACGGCTTCAGCAATGAGCTCGCTGGCCATGGGGCCCACGATGTGAACTCCCAAAATTTCGTCAGTGATGGCATCGGCCAGGAACTTCACCATGCCCGTGGTATCACCTAAGGCACGGGCACGACCATTGGCCAAGAACGGGAAGGTGCCCGCTTTGTAAGCCACACCGTCAGCCTTCAGCTGCTGCTCCGTGCGGCCCACCCAAGCAATTTCGGGACTGGTGTAAATCACCCAAGGCACCGTGTTGAAATTCACATGGCCGTGCTGACCGGCAATGCGCTCAGCCACGGCAACGCCTTCTTCTTCGGCTTTGTGCGCCAACATGGGGCCACGCACCACGTCGCCCACCGCCCAAACGCCTGGCAAGTTGGTTTTGCATTCCGCATCTACCAGGATGGCGCCACGTTCGTCCAACTTCAGGCCAACAGCTTCGGCATTCAACCCAATCGTATTGGGGACACGGCCAATGGACACAATGAGTTTGTCAGCATCAATGCTTTGGGCTTCGCCCTTGGCATTGGTGTAAGCCACTTTGACGCCTTTTTTGCCATTTTGAATCTCACCGACTTTGACGCCAAGTTCAATTTTTAAACCTTGTTTATCGAAAGCCTTTTTGGCTTCCTTGGCAATTTGCTCGTCCACAGCGCCAAGGAAAGTTGGGAGACCTTCTAGGATGGTGACTTCAGAGCCCAGACGACGCCAGACTGAGCCCATCTCAAGGCCAATCACGCCAGAGCCAATCAGCACTAGCTTTTTAGGCACGGCGCCCACCTTCAAAGCGCCGTCATTGGACAGCACATTGACTTCATCAAACGGTGTGCCTGGCAATGCACGTGCATTGGAACCAGTGGCCACAATGATGTTCTTGCCCACTAATGTTTCGTTGGCTGTACCGCTCACTGCAACTTCATACCCACCTTCAACAGCCTTGCCAAAAGCAGCGCGGCCATGGAAGAAAGACACCTTGTTCTTTTTGAACAAGTACAAAATACCCTCGTTGTTTTGCTTCACAACGTTGTCTTTGCGGGCGATCATCTTGGCCACATCCATGCTCACACCTTTCATCTCAATGCCGTGATCGGCAAAGTGATGGTTGGCTTGATCGAAGTGCTCAGAAGACTGCAACAAAGCTTTGGAAGGAATGCACCCGACGTTGGTGCAAGTACCACCCAGCGCTGGGCCGCCCGTTGCGTTTTTCCATTCGTCGACACACGCTACTTGGAATCCCAGTTGGGCTGCGCGAATGGCGGCAATGTAACCACCTGGGCCGCCACCAATGACGACCACATCAAATTGTTTGCTCATGCTTTTTTCCTAAGGCTTAGATGTCAAACAACAAGCGTGATGGATCTTCTAACGCT
>Ga0214921_10003980_pt1 | contig 22191 bp, 14 predicted proteins | sample LL1505_MetaG_FD_177992 | JGI IMG/M metagenome (GOLD analysis project Ga0214921, IMG submission 177992) | Freshwater microbial communities from Lake Lanier, Atlanta, Georgia, United States - LL-1505 | ecosystem: Environmental > Aquatic > Freshwater > Lake | place: USA: Georgia | collected... | reverse complement strand
AAGAGGCGCTCGATAGTTTGGGCCCGGTCAAGATTACCGAGGTCGAAGAGCAGCAGAAAGAGATGCTGCGCACAGCGCGCCAGCTTGCTGATGAAGGCCGGATGAGCATGGACCGCGGCGGTGGCGGCGGAGACATGATCTGATCGCTCGTCCACTGGTCGTTTTCTCTCACGGCAACAGTTTTCCTGCCAGCACTTATCGGGTGATGCTTGATCAGCTGCGCGAACGCGGTTTTGCCGTCGAAGCGCTGGAGATGTTTGGTCACGATCCGCGCTACCCTGTCAGCAGTAACTGGCCAAATCTGGTTCAGGAACTGATCGATTTTGTGCAGCCTATCGCGGCTCGATACGGCCAGACGCCGTTTTTGATTGGACACTCGCTGGGCGGCTTGCTCAGCTTGATGGCGGCCGCGCGGGCACCAGATTTAGCGCGTGGCGTCGTTTTGCTGGATTCGCCCGTCGTCGGTGGATGGCAAGCACGAGTCGTTCAGGTCGCCAAAAAGATCCCGCTGGTTGGTCGGTTTTCGCCGGGCGCCGTCAGCCGAAAGCGTCGGTTTCAGTGGCCAAGCGTGGCGGAAGCGAAGGCGCATTTCGTGGGTAAGCGGGCGTTTGCCCAGTGGGATACAAGAGTTCTGGACGACTACGTGCTTCATGGAACTGTCGATGAGCCGGGGCCGCATGGAACGCGCCGAGTGTTGAAATTCTCGCGCGAAGTCGAGACTAGGATCTACAACACGATCCCAGACCATTTGCCGGGTTTGCTGCGTCGCCAGCCCCTGATCTGTCCCGTGGCGCTGGTCGCCGGGCTGGAGTCGCGCGAGATGCGGTTGGCGGGTGCTTCCCTGACTGATCAGGTGATCCGCGGACGGAAGATTCTGATCGACGGGACCCATTTGTTTCCGATGGAGAAACCGATCGTGGCGGCCGCTTGTGTCGAGTCTTCGTTGCTCAATCTGATGAGCTTGAGGGAGAAGCGTCGAGCAGTTCCCGAATCCGGTCGGATAGGCCACTCGGTCGAACCTCAGCCTGCAAACACGCCGCTTCAAACACCGACTGACGCCCCGAGACCATAACCCGGCCGCGGGCTCGGGTGATTGCGGTATAGAGCAGGGCACGGTTGGCTGTCCGGCCAATCTCATGAGGCAAAACAATCAGCACGGACTCGAATTCGGAGCCCTGCGCTTTGTGCACGGTCATTGCCAGCGCGTCCTCATGCGTTGGTAGTCGGTCGCACTCAATGGCGCGGAACTGCCTCGAATCTCCCTGCGATTGTTCGCGAAACCAGACCTGGGGCCGCTCGCGATCGCTTGCAGGATTGGGCAGGCAGATTCCCACATCACCATTGAACAGGTTCAACGCAGGATCATTGCGGGTGATCAGGATTGGTCTGCCTGGGTACCACGTGCGTGTTCCGGGGTCGATCAACTGGCGCAATTGCGCGTTGAGTGTAACGACCCCTCGACCGGTTTGACGAATGGCCGCTAGTACTCGGAATTTATCAAATTCTTTGAATAATTCTTCAAGTAAGGATTGGTCTGGAATTGCATGCTCGTTTGCATGCGGGATTGCATGTCCCTTCATACGCTCCAGAGCGGTTCGATACGGTGCGTAGCCAAGCGCGGCTGCCCGCAGGGTGGGCATGTCGATCTTGGGGTGACTGTCTTCAAACCACTGTAAGCCCTCGAGCTGAGGATCTTGGATCAGTTCGGTTGCCGTTGTGATCTCCCCTCTTTTAACGGCTTCTGAAAGCTTTCCAATCGATGATCGATCTGAAAATCGATAGTTCTTTTCTAACCAGACTACATGATCGGCGAGGGCTGAATTATTTGGAGTTGCGGCAATTGCCCCCTGAATTGACTCAGCCGCATAACCAGTGACTTGTGCCAGCCGATCGAGTCCCTGGGGCGAAAATCGTCGCCCTGCTGAGAGCGTTGCAAACACCGAACCAATCTCAACAGGCGGTAGTTGGTCCTTGTCGCCCAGAAGGACGCACTGGGTTTGGGTCGGTAAGGCGTCAATGAGTTGAAGGGCAAGCGTGAGATCGAGCATGGAAGCCTCGTCCACGACGACCAGATCAAAGGGCAGGGGGTTCTTTGCGTCGTGGTGTGCACGACCGGTCGCGGGATGAATGTTGAGGAGCCTGTGCAGCGTGAATGCATCGATCTTTTTGGAATCTGGGCTGAGAGCGTCCCGCAGTCGCGCAGCCGCCTTGCCCGTCGGCGCGGCGAGTGCAATGCGTGTGTTGGGGCGAAGTCTGAGCATGCAATCGATCAATTGCGCTGCTGTCCGGGTCTTGCCAGTGCCAGGACCGCCACTGATGAAGGTCATTGGGTTGAACAGCGCCTGTGCGACTGCGATGCGTTGCCAATCCGGTGCTGAGCTGGATCCAGTCGGACTTGCTGAGCCAAAATCCGCATCGAGACACTCGCGAAATCGCGCGCTGTCGAAAATTTGAGGTCGAGGCGATTGAGCCCGCTCCACCAATCGACGGGCTAGCCGGCGTTCTTGCTCAAAATGTCGGTACAGATACAGGCGATCGCTGTCGTCCAGGATCAACGGCTTTGCAGGTGTTTGCATCGGCGTGCCGACGAGTTTCGACGCCAAAAGTTTGGCCCGAATGCCAGTGATGGTTTCGCCGGTAAGCGTGCTCTGCAAAGCGCTCAGAGGTAAGCAGGAATAGCCCTCGGTGGTGGCCAGACTCAGTTGCTCGCCGACGAGGCGCAGGCAGCTTGCGATCGCCTCGGTCTCATCAGACTTTGTGTGATTGAACTTGCGCGCCCAAATCTCAAGTACCTCGCCAAACCCAGCGGCCAGGTCGAGCGTGGCGCGTGCGGATTCGTTCATGTCCGTGACAGGAGTTGGTCGAACGCGTTGATGGTGGCGAACGGTAATCGGTGCGTGTAAACGCCCAGAGATTTCCCGTTGGAATCGCGCCAGTGGGGTCGGATGCCGCGCACAAAGCCATAGAGGCACCCGCCCATATGACGTTCGTAGTCATAGTCTGGTAGCCGCTGGCGCAAGTATCGATGCACCGCGACGCAGTACAGGAGCGATTGCAGGTGATACCCATGGGCTTGCATCGCAGCTTCTATGGGTTGGCTGCTGTAGTCCTGCGGGGCATCACCGAGGTGATTCGATTTCCAATCCAGAATATAGAACTTTTCGCCGGATTGAACGATCAAATCGATGAACCCCTGCAGGTACTTGGGCGGTATACCGAACTGCAGCGAGGGTGCCGGGATTTGATACAAGCTTAGCCAGGTGTTCCATTGTTCAGCGTCCAATGGTGGCGCCATGATTCGAAAACCCAACTCATTCAGGCGCTGTTGCCGGGGGATTTGGCTGAGCGTCAATCCATCTGCGAGCGTTGTCGTCAGGACATCGCGGACAAGCTTTAGGAGCATTTCCTGATGCAGACTGTTGTTCTTGAGGCCAAACTGGACCAATGCGCGGCTGATCTCGGAGTCCCAGCCGCTTGGGTCCGTGAAATCAATCTGTTCGAATACCAGGTGAATGCATTCACCTGCCTTGGGACCCCTTGGGAAGTACACGATATCAGTGGGTGACGGGGGCGGGGGGAGGGGGGGGCGATTCGACTCAGGCAGGGGCATGACGATCGGACCGGCATCGATCGCTTCGATATCGATAAACGCGTCATGATCTTCCCCGCGATCTGTCTTGTGATCTTCCTTGCGTTTGCGCGTCAGACTCGAGAAACTTCCCTCCGTCCAACCAGGGTCTCGCCGTGGTGCCAGACCTTTCCACCTGGGGCCGCTGGTCATGGGCTCGGCTGTTATGGCTTGCCCTGACCGCACGGCACCTGCGATCGGACGAGGACTTTCGGACGGCGTGGAACATCCAATTTGCCCGTCGGCAGCCGCTGCGATCGAGCGCCACGCTTGTTCGATCCGCTCGACTTCTGGTGTCAGCTTTAACCATTCCGCACGGGTGAACCCCGCGCCGCCTGCCAGCCAATTCAACAAACTCGAATGGCTATCCTTACTCGGAACAATACCCCCCGACCGGTCGAACGGGCCGACGACCAAATAACAGCGATGAACCGCACGTGTCAGGGCGACATACATCAGACGGATTCCCTCGGCCTCAGTCGCCTCGCGCTGGCGATCTTTCCGCTCGGCTGCATCGGGTGGGTCGAGCCTAAAATCCAGAACGGTCTGGCCTTGGCTGTCACGGTCTTCAATGGGTAGGGATCCTGAAGTATTCTTCGGACCGTCAAGCCAGAGTAGCGGACAAAAAACAATCCCGTACTCGAGACCTTTAGATTTGTGAATCGTAACGATCTGAACCAGATTGCGATCTGATTCAAGGCGCAACTGGGCGTCCTCGGTCGACTCGGGGTCTTCGCGCTGAGCACGCATCCAGCGCAGGAGTGCCTCAGGCGAGTTGGCATGATGGCTCGATCGCTGCAAGAGCTCGCCCAGGTGAAGCAAATTGGTGAGCCGGCGTTCGCCGTACACACATTCCAACAGGCGCTCGTCGACCGCCTCTTGCTCCCGCCAGCGCTGAAACATAAAAGCAAACCCCTGCTGACGCCAGTCATTCAGGTACTGCTCAAAACGACTGCTCCAGTCGTTGATGGTTTGGTCATTATTGCGCCAGAAAAGAACCTCATCAGCCCTCAGGCCCATCAGTTCAGTTGCGAGGGCTCCAAGCAGCAACCGTTGGCGCTGGCCGCGATCGGGTGGGCTCAAGATCGCCGCAAGGATGCGCTCCAGTTCGAGCGCCTCGGGGCTCGTCCACACACTGGCCTGAGACAATTCAACGCTCGGGATCCCCACTTGGCTGAGCGCTTCCCGAATTGCCCGGCCCTGATTGTGGCTGCGCACCAGGATGGCAATATCCCCCGCGCGCAGGGGGCGGCCCTCAATCTGGACTGGTGTGGTGAGGAGTCGCGCGATCTCGGCAACGGTCTGGCGGATAGCCCATTGCTTGGCGTTGGCGCGCTTGATTAAGGCTCCGTTTTCGTCGCGGGGGAGCACCCAGAAGCGCATCGGCCATTGCGATTGGTGATCGTTGTTTTCAAGAAGAGGCTCCCGCTCGCGTGCACTCGCCTGAACCGGGCGGTAAGTGATCCCGGTTTGAATGAATGCGACCGGATTGGCATTGAACAACGCGTTGCAGGCCGAAACGAGGCCGGGGACCGAGCGTTGATTCTTACCCAGCGTCGCCACTCGATGCACGCGACTCTTGGCCTGAAGATAGGCGTGAATGTCCGCGTTGCGAAAACTGTAAATGGCCTGTTTGGGGTCACCCACAAAAAATAGTGGGACTGACCCGTCACCATAGACATTCAGAAAGATCCCACATTGCAAGGGGTCCGTATCCTGAAACTCGTCGATGAGAGCGGCGGGGTAGCGGGCTCGTAAGATGGCCCCCAGCCCCGCACCCGCACCCGCGCCTACCGCGACGCTTGCTCTCGTACCTTCTCCTGAAACCCGATTGCCATTCAGAGCCTCCCAGGTGTTCAGCAGGAGGTCGTTATACGAAACGACGCGCTGTTCTTGCTTTCGCTTTGTCAGATCCTTGCCAGCGATTTCGATCATTTCGCGTTGTAGCCGGCGCAGCGCCAACTGACATTGAAGCCCAAGATTTTTCGCGCATTCGACCAGGGTTTGGGCGGCATCGAAGAAGCGATGTGATGGTGTCTCGTGACCACGCCGTGTGCGATTGAGCAGTTTTGATTGGGTCAACAGATGAATCTTGTCGGCGGTACTAAGGTTTAGTAACGAACCCTTGCGCTGCAAGAGGACTTCATCCCAACGCGTTGCACCTTGCTGAATTGAGGAAGTGTTGTAGCTGTTGTTGTTCAGTTGCCCGAGCCCAGCTTCCAGGAGGCTCAGGGCTGCCTCCCGTTCGACTGACCAGATTTCTCGAACTGCGTTGAACGCATCCTCATAGGTGCGCGCACAAGTGCCTGCCACAGATCGGTCGGCTACCGCCTCGGATTCGTCTGGGTCCTCGGGCCATCGTAAATTGGCAAGTGGTCGGTCTTGGACCCGCTTGAGGATATCGGCCCACAGTTCGGGGCTTTGTTTGCTATCTCGAAGATGACGCGTCAGCACTCGATCAAGGGCTTGAGATCCAATCGTCCGGCGCCAATAATCGGCGACCGCTGCGCGGCGCATCTCGCCGTCGTCTTCAATCATTTCAAGTTGATAGGACGATCCAGTGGTTAGGGCCGTGTCGGTCAGAACCCGCTGACAGAATCCGTGAATGGTATAGATCGCGGCTTCATCAAACAGGTTCAGCGCGGTTTCAAGGCGACCAATGAGTTGCGTTTGGCTGAACTCGCCCCGCGAGCTGAGGGACTTCAGAAGTTCGGTAGCAAAAAGGCCGTCAGGGCTGTGCGGGTCCTGGGCCCCTCGCAACTGAGCCAGCGTGGTGACGATCCGTAAGCGGATTCGCTCGCGCAACTCCGCAGTCGCCGCTCGTGTGAAGGTGACGACCAAAATCTGCTGAACTCCCAGACTACGTTCCAGCAGGAGGCGCAGGTAGAGTGCGCAGATGTTCCAAGTCTTACCCGTTCCGGCCGACGCCTCGATCAGGGTGATCCCATCAAGCTCGCAGCCAAAAACCTCGAGTGGTTCGGCTCTCATGGCGAAGTGACCTCCATATCGGTCAGACGCACGTCCTCAAGATGGTCTAGCAGCGGCTGATAAATCTGCAGTGCAAGTTCAGCAAATTGCGGATCGAGCGGATTGTTGACATCGCGCAGCGCAAGTTGATACGCAGGGTCTGCACTCTCACCGAATGGCTGGTTGCGGGTGCATTGCCAGGTCTTGAGTGCCTCGGATGTTTTTCCCGTTGTCGCCAAGGCCCACGCCGAGCGCGGATAGAAATGTAGGGGCTGGCTTAGACCCGTCCGATAGAGTGCGATCAGCTTCGACAGTATTGATTTTGGATCGACGACGGTGCGCAACCGATAGATCCCATCCCTCGAGTACCACCTGGTCTCTTTCAACGTCAGGGCCGGCGCCGGTGGGGGATCGCAAGCGCACAAAAAAAGGTGGGTAATCCAACCCTCAAGGTAGTCCTGTGCCCGCGCCGTCCGGAAGCTCCAGCGGACCAAACCGTCGGCACGAAGGTCGTTGAGCGTGCCATACAGAGTCCAGACCTCTCCGCTCAGATCAAATTCAAAGGTTTTAGTGATCGGGTCAAGTGGCGGGTCTTTCGACGCCTGCCGGATCGGTTGAGCAAATGAAACCAGGGTCTCAGCTTCGTCTTTCGCCTCAATGGTGCCAAGCGCGCCCGATGGCAACTCCGCTCCGGCCAGCGCCAATCGAGCGAGGGTGTTCGCGTCCATGCCAACAAGCGCTTTCGGCAACAGTCGTTCGACGAGTTGATGGCGAGTCAGCGCATCTATCACGAAGGGTTCTTCATCGAGCAAATCCATGTCCGCGTCGGTCAGCTGGATCCCGAGTCGGTACCGAAGGAGAAATCGTGCTGGATTCCTGAAAAATTCAATGAACCGATCAAGTGATACCGCTCGTAAAGAGGGATCGGGCGGGGGCAAGTTACCCTTGAAAAAGGGCAAGCCCTGAACCCACGGGTTAATCGATTCAGAATCGTCGGGCACTTCATCCAACGAGAGCCAATCAGAGGCGATCTGAGGTGTGTCGACCGAATCAACTTGTGTCGGCGTCAGGCGCTTGGTCGTCGCGAGATCATTCTTGCTGAAAGATTGCAGAGGATGTTCGTGGGTGACGCGGCGACCCGCACCAGGCCAGATTCGTTCAACCTGATCCAGCAGGTCAGCAATCAGGACCGAGGGCGGAATCCGACTGTTATCCCGAATGTTGCGCCCGGTGTAACTAAGCACTAATCGCTCACGTGCTGAAATCAACAAGTCCAAGAACTGGTTGCGCTCATCGACGCGCCGCTGACGATCACCGCGCTGCGGCTTTGCTGCAATGAGATCAAACTCAAGCAGCCGCGATGCGCTTGGAAACACCCCGTCATTCATTCCAAAACAAAAAATGTTTCGATACGGGAGCGCACGTAGGCTGGAGATTGCGGCGAACGTGATTCGGCCAGAGGGAACCCCGCCTTGTGCATCTTGTTCAAGGTGCTCAGTTAGCGCCTCTCGGAATACTGTGAGGGGTAGCGGTTCGCAGAGGCCCCCCCGAATCATTTGGGAATGCAGGCGGTGGAGGGCCCGGCGAATTTCAATGAAATCCTCAATCCAGGCTGGATCCTCGGCGCCAAAACATGTCAGGGCATCGCTCATGGCCTCATGCCATTCATCTGGCGTTTTGCTCTCTTGCCACTCTCGTCGAATATGATCCAACGCTTGCACAAAGCGCCAGAGAGTCCCGAGAGCTGGGGCTTGCGAGCCAGCTGGATTGCCAGCGCCAATCAACGAACCCGCGGTTTCATCCTGATCTAAATTGATCTGCGCATCGAAATCGATCGCGGCGTCTTCGTCCCCCATGGCATAGGCGAGGTAGAGGCGCTCCAGACCCTCAGCGAACGTATGCCGGGCGTTCGAAGGGAGTCCATGGGTTTGGCGTTCATCTCCATCGAGTGCCCAGCGTATTCCGGACACCTTGATCCACTCGCGCAGTCGCTCTGCTTGATCGAGATCAAGGCCAAAGCGTCGCATCACGGCGGGTTGGATCAACAGATCGAAGACTTCTGAGGCCGGATGGCGCCCGAGCGCAAGGCTGAGTAATTGATCGAGGATACGGGCGATCGGATTCACCCGGCGTTGTGGAAGACCTGTGATGACGTAGGGCAACCGGCGCTCGTTTCGAACGGTTCCGAAAACAGCGTCGATCAAGGGGGCCGCGCTCTGCAGATCGGGGGTGACGACCAGAATGTCTTCAGGGGCCGGCGCATCGGGTTGGCCAAGCAGATCCTGTAGGCGCGCATGCAGCACCTCGAGTTCTCGCTGCAATGAGTGGCAGACGTCGATCTGAAGGCTTTGATCATCCTCCGCGATTGGTACGATTTCCGCTGGCGTGGCCAGATCCGGGTCAAGATCGAGATCATGCAGATTCAGGATCGAGTTCTGGAGTTGCCCCAGCATCGTCGTGACGGGCGCCTCAACAAAGTCGGTACTCAGCGATTCGGGGACTTCGTCACCCGTGAGCAGCAGATCGATCGTGGCCTGAGTCTGCTTACCCCACGCCGCCAGCAACGCGTTACCCGTTTCGTGATGTTCGCTGCGGCCCTTCGCGCTCAGCTGGCTGAGGCGTTTACGGTCGACGAGTTCGTACCAATACTCCTGGCACGGATTGAGCATATAGAGGTGCAACTCCATCTGGCTCGAAAGGCCACGAAGCATTTTTAGATACAGCGGGGGCATGGACGGCAGACAAAACACATGAGCCCTGGAGGGCAAAGACGCTAGCGCTGCTGAGTCAGCGTGTAAGGTTGGCAGCAACCTAAAAAAAGACTGACCCGGGTGCTCTTCGGTGGTCGCAGTTTCCCGCGCGATCCGTCGCCAGAGCGTACTTTGCCAAGACTCGTGCTGCCAGGATTCGTGCTGCCACTGCTGGAGCGCCGCACCCGCTGGCTGCCCTCCGGTTCTGATTGATTGCCCCGCTGACCATGCTTGCAGCCACAGCGGCCGGTACGTCACATAGTTCTCAAAGAGATGTGCGATGCGACCAGCAAGGTCGTATTGCCGAATTGTATTGTTCTCGCTCAGATATCGTTGGAGCGACGTATGAGCCGAAATAAATTCGGGGTCACCGAGTGCTCGGTAAATGCGCCAGGTCAGAACCTCTGGTGCAAATGGCGATTCGGTCTGAATTTCAACGATTTGTCCGATCTGTCGCCAGATCCATTGCGCAAGGTACGAAAAATTGACGTTCGCACAGATGCCTTGATGCTCCGTCAGCGCCCATTGCAGATGACGGGTGACCGCCGCGCTGGGGATGATGATTTCTTGTGCCGTGAAAGGGCCGGGGGTCTCCCGCGCCAGATGTTCAAGTAGTGTTTCCCGCAGCGACTCAAAGCGGTTTGAGAAATGTAGATGGAGCATGGGCGCGCCTGCCACCACCTAAAGGTTCAGGGTTCCGCGCGGTGTGTTCAGCTTGACCGTGATGACCGCCGGGTTTGAATCTGACTCGCCCAGGCCGGGTGGTTCAGGGGCCCCAGGCGGCGGCTGCGCGGGCAATGACGATTCGATCTGGACACCTTTCAGGCGCAGCAGTGCCTGCACGCGTTCTGGTAGTCCTTTCAGGGTGAGCGACTCGAGTGTGATGCCGCTCTCGGGCATTGACTGGGCTGGATGCTGTCCGGACCATTGGATCAGTGTCGGAAGGGCCCCCTGGCACTCGAGTTGTCCATCGCGACGCACCAGGATCTGCCAGGCCAAGACACCCGTAGGCGTTTCCCGGCTGGCGCTGATGGGCTCGCCCGGTTGAAGACCAAGCGTGATCAATCCCCAGCGATGCATGTCGAGGTTCGTGGTGCGGGCCACCGCGTGGATCAATCTGGGGCCTGATCGCAGTTGCGCCTGCAACTCGGGTGTGTCGAGCCCGAACCAGCGCGTTCGGCTGGGCGGCGGGGCAGCTGGGTCGATTGCGATGATCTCCAGGTAGGCGCTCGGGAACACCGACGTGGCGATTTTGAGCAATCGATTATGCGTGCCCATCAGGGGGTGTTTGCCCCCAGGCCCAGGCGTAACGCCCAGTGTGGTCTCGCACCAGGCCACGCCCTCATCGAGCGTGGCGCTGGCGATGACCAGGTGGTCTAGCTCAACACTCAAGCGAACCCAAAGCGTTCTGGATCATTTGATCGTTATCCACTTAAACGGCATGTAGTTGTCGGGCAACTGCACCAGGTCGATGTTCTTTGCGACGCCCCATGCCAGTGCCTGCTGGTGCAGTGGCAAGTGACCGATGTCGTCTGTATGAATTTGAAACGCTTCGCGGATCATCGCGTTACGTTTGGTCTTGTCGGTTTCGGACTGAACTTTCTGGATCAGATCATCGACCTTGGCATTGCAGTACGCGCCGAGGTTGAACTGGCCGGCGCCTTTGTCATCGACGCAGCGCATCAGCGCATTGAGCGCGTTGTGCGCATCATAAGTGGCGGGGGTCCAGCCAAGCATGTAGAAGCTCGTATCACGCTTCAGAATCTTCGGAAAGTAGGTCCCTTTCGTCTCGGCCTGCAGATTGATCTTGACGTTGATACGAGCGAGGTTCGCCGCGACCGCTTGGCAGATCTCACCATCGTTCACGTAACGATCGTTGGGGCAGTTCATGCTGACCTCAAAACCGCTGGCATATCCGGCCTCTGCCATGAGCTTCTTGGCCCCTTCAAGATCAAAAGGCAGACGTTTGTTGAGATCGGCGGTGAACCCCGTGATTCCGGGCGCAATCATCAGCCCCGTTGGGGTCGATGCTCCGCGCATCACGGTGCGTTTAATGGTTTCAATATCGATCGCCTGGTAGAACGCCTGACGCACCCGCTTGTCCTTGAAGGGGTTCTTGCCCTTCACGCTGGAGTAAAGGAGCTCATCGCGCTTTTGGTCCATGCCGAGGAAGATCGTGCGCAGCTCCGGACCTGCCATGACGCGCGCGTTCGGGCTGGAATTGATGCGGGCCGCGTCCTGGACCGGAACGGGTTCCATGATGTCGACTTGCCCGCTCAATAGCGCGGCAACCCGGGTGGCATCGTTACCGATCGGGGTGTAGATCACTTCGGTGACATTACCTTCGATCGTGCCCCAGTAATTGGGATTGATCTTGAAGGTGGTTTTCACGCCGGGCTGACGCTCGCCCACCATGTAGGGGCCCGTGCCGTTACCCTTGAAAGATGCCGTGTTTTCGATACCTTTGCGGCGATCGACGGGGATCGTGGCGCGATTGGTTTCGCACCACTTTTTGTTCATGATGTAGAGCTTCTCGATCACGTCGGGGAGGATCGGGAACGGGGCTTTGGTTTCGATTTCAATCGAGTAATCGCTGAGTTTGCGAACTTCCTGGATGTCGTTGACGTAACTCTTCATATCTGAGCCGTCACCCGCGGCCCGCTTGAACGTGAACACCACGTCTTCAGCTGTGAAGGTCTCGCCGTCCTGGAATTTGACGCCCTGACGCAATTCGAAACGCCACACATTGGGCGAGGTCTGGCGCCAGTTCGTAGCCAGCGCCGGGACCAGGCTAAGGTCTTTGTTGCGCGTCACGAGCGACTCGTAAACGTTGCTCATCACGCTCAGTTGCAAGGACTCGTTGAGCGAATGTGGATCCATTGATAGCGCATCGCCTTGGTTGCCGATTCGCACTGTCTTGGCCTCTATGGCTCCAGCATTCAGGGCGAGGGCGACCGCCAGGGCCGAGGCCAGGGCCAGCTTCAGCGAACGTGTGGGCTGCGACAAGGTTTGTGTGGTGCGGTGGTCAGACGGGTGGCTCATCCGAAACTTCCTTGGTTGATGATGCGAATACTTAAAGGTTGCCGTTGAAATTATGCCGGTGAAATCAAGTTTTCGGGCGCGCAAGCCAGCGCCGGGCGCGTTCGACGATGGGGCGGTCAATCATTCTTCCGTCTAGCAAGATTGCGCCAATCCCCTGGGCCTGGGCATCCTGATCGGCATCAACCACCCTCTGCGCCCAGGCGAGTTCATCTGCCGACGGTGAAAACCCTTCATTGACGATCTGCAGCTGATTGGGATGAATGCAAACGGTTCCGGTGAAGCCAATTGCCCGCGCCTCGCGAACGGATTCTGCGTAGGCCTGAGGGTCGTTGATCAGGGCGATGCTGGCCGCCAATCCCCAGCAGGGCAAGCCAAATGCATGGGCGCAGGTAATGACCTGTTGGGCTGGCCAGGTGAGGGCGGCCGGTGTTGGCGGGACGGCTAGCGTCGCGCAATAATCTTCAGCTCCAAACCCGACCGCTGCCAGCCCGGGGTGGGCGCAAATCGAGGGGGCAGCCAGCACGCCTCGCGGGGTCTCGATTTGGATCGTCACAGGAACCGGCGAATTCGGTGCCGCCGCCCTCAGCGCCTGCGCGAGGGCTTCAATTTGATCCGCAGACTCGACTTTGGGCAGCATCACGCCGGCGAGCAGCTCGAGCGGTTGATGCTTCAAATCCTCCCGCCACAACTCGGGCTCAGAGTTCAGGCGCAACAAAACGGTTGCCCCGCGTTCTGCCAAAGACCGGATTGCGCTCGCTGCTAGCGGACGTGCGGCGTCTTTTTGTGCAAACGGAATCGCGTCTTCGAGATCAACGATCAGAGCGTCTGCGCCGCGTGCCGTGGCTTTGGGCAGCAGCGCCGTCGAGGTGGCCGGGATGAACAGGAGTGAGCGCAGGGCTTGGAGGGGGGAGGGCGGCTTCATGTTTGGATTTATATGGATTCCAGAGCGCCGCGTTGATTCAGGCTCGCGATTTGTTCCGCAGTCGCGCCAAGTTCGTTCAGGAGTTCGACCCCGTGTTCGCCACGAACAGGTGCGCGCCGGCGCAGCTGGCCGGGTGTACCCGCGAGCTTTGGCGTGATTCCATGCATCAGTGTCTCCGCGCCCTCGTCGTCGTCCGGCACCCGAATATACGAACCGCGGGCTGCAATATGTGGGTCGCCAAGCAGTTGCTCGGCATCATAGACAGGACCGACCGTGACGCCATGGCGACGGAAGTGGGCCAGGCATTCGGCTTGGTCTAGACCCGCGATGGTGGTCGCAATCAATTGTGTGAGCTCGGTATCGTGGGCTAGCCGCGCCGCATTCGTATTGAAACGCGGTTCGTCGAAGAGTGCTTCCTGGTCAATGGCCTGAAAGACCCGACGCGCCATCGAATCAGTCGACCCTGACATTGAAACCCAACGCCCATCGCGACATTGAAAAGTGCCACGCGGTGAGGAGATTTTCTGGTCGGTTTCAGCAGCCAATCCAGTGGCAGCAAAATGGGTCACGTCGGGCCCCATGATGGCCAACATCGGTTCAAGCAGTGAGAGGTCGATCACCTGACCCCGACCGCCCCGTACCTCGACCTCGCGCAGCGCAACCAGTGTCGCGTGGGCACCGGTCAGACCAGTGATCATGTCGGCCAGTGCCAGGTTCGGTAGACGGGGCTCGCCGCTCGCCGCGCGATGCTTATGTGCAAATCCGCTGAAGCCTTCGATCAGACTGCCGAATCCTGCGAGTTCACGATACGGGCCGGTTTGGCCCCAGCCCGAGAGCCGAACGATGATGAGCCCTGGATGAGTCGCATGCAGCAAAGCCGGCGCCAATCCCATGGCCTCAAGAGTCCCAGGCCGAAAACTCTCCACCAGCACCTGAGCAGTCGCTATCAGTTTCTTTAACCACCCCATTGCTTCGGCGTCACGGAGATCGAGGGCAAGACTGCGCTTATTGCGACCATAGACCCGCCACCAACCGTCAAAGCCCTCCGGGTGGTCCGGGTGGGCCTCACGCCATTCGCGCAGGGTGTCCCCATGCCCAGGCGATTCGAGCTTGATCACATCGGCGCCGAAATCAGCCAGTTGCAGCGTGAGCATGTTGCCCGCCACCAATCTGGACAGATCGACGACCCGAACACCCTGCAGGGGGCCGCTGGGGGTGCCATTTGGCCTGATAACGGGTAGGTCTTCGAAGTCCATGGGGTGTCTCGATTGAGTTGGTTCAGTGTATCAATCCCAAAACTGGATTCCGCGATAGAAAAGCGATTGTTGATATCCTGCCGACTCGTCGATTACCAACCCTTCGACCTCCGGTTAATCATGAAATTTGGTGTTCTGGTCGCGCTTCTCGTGTCGCTGCTCGCGAATGCCGCTCAGGCCGAGCCGGCAGTGATCTTCGATATGGGCGGAAAGTTCGACAAGTCCTTTAACGAAGCGGCCTATCTCGGCATGGAGCGCTGGAAAAAGGAAGCTGGCAAGTCTTACCTTGAGTTCGAGATTTCGAACGAAGCCCAGCGCGAACAGGCGATGCGTCGCATGGCCGAGAAGGGTGCCTCGCCCGTGATTGGTGTGGGTTTTGGTCAGACCTCGACCATGGAACGGGTGGCCCGGGAGTACCCAAAGCTTCAGTTCGCCATCATCGATTCGGTCGTCTCGTTGCCCAATGTGGAATCGGTGATTTTTCGGGACGAGGAGGGGAGTTTTCTTGTCGGGATGCTGGCCGCCATGGCGAGCAAATCGGGCAAGGTCGGGTTTGTCGGCGGGATGGATATCCCGCTGATCCGCAAGTTCCAGTGTGGCTATGAGCAAGGGGCCCGATTTGCCAATTCGAAGATCGAAGTGACTTCGAATATGACTGGCACCACACCGGCGGCCTGGAATGACCCCGCGCGCGGCGGCGAAATCGCTCGGGCCCAGTTCGGTAAAGGGGTGGATGTTGTGTTCTCTGCCGCCGGCGGAACTGGCCTCGGGGTCTATCAGGCCGCCAAAGACGCTGGCAAGCTGGCGGTCGGTGTGGATACCAATCAGAATCATCTACATCCCGGAACGATGCTGACCTCAATGGTGAAGCGGGTTGATGTCGCCGTCTATAACCTCGCCCGTCAAACGCACCCGGGGACTACTGTCCTTGGCCTGAAAGAGGGCGGACTCGATTACGCGTTTGATCAGTACAACGAAAAACTGATTACGCCAGAAATGAGGCGCCGGGTTGATGATGCAAAGGCGCAGATCGTAGCCGGCAAGATCAAGGTGGTGGACTTCATGGTGGGCAATCGCTGCAAGCCCTAGCCCTAGCCCTAGCCGTAGCAGTAGCAGTAGCCCTGAGGCCTGATCCTTGAACCCGGCGGTTCCAGCCGTTCAACTGCGTTCGATCTTCAAGCGGTTTGGTGCAGTCCACGCCAATCGCGACATCACCCTGTCGGTGACAGCGGGTTCCATTCACGGTCTGGTTGGCGAGAACGGCGCTGGCAAGAGCACGCTGATGGCGATTCTGTATGGATTGGTCCAAGCCGATCGCGGGACGATCGTGATCCACGGCAAGACGGTCGCCATCAACAACTCGCGGACCGCGATCGCCCTCGGAATCGGGATGGTGCATCAGCATTTCCTGCTGATTGACTCGATGTCGGCGCTCGACAATGTCTTGTTGGGAGCGGAGCCGCACTGGCGTCTGACCCGCTCACGCGCAGTCGTGCTTGAGCAACTCAAGGTCTTGATCCAGCAGACCGGGCTCGAGGTCGATCTGACGCGCTTGGTCGGCGAATTGACAGTTGGCGCACGTCAGCGGTTGGAAATTCTGAAGGCGCTATTGCGTGGCGCGAGAATTTTGATTCTCGACGAACCGACCGCGGTGCTCACGCCCAGCGAAGCCGAACAACTTTTTGTCACGCTCAGGCAACTTCGGGCCCGTGGGACCACCGTCTTGGTGATTACCCACAAGCTCAAAGAAGTCATGACGCTATGTGATGCAGTGACGGTCTTGCGCGCGGGCCAAGTCGTCTTTGACGGTCCGATTGCGCAGTGCAGCCTCGATCAGCTCGCGCAGGCCATGGTGGGGCGTCGGGTTCAGCTTGAGCGTCCCGACGTTTTGAAGGCAACGCCCAAAGGGCCCGTCTCCTTGGCGGTGCGCGACCTGTCCTGGCGAGATCCTCAGGGTACCCAACGGGTGTCGGGTGTGAACTTCGACTTGCACGCAGGCGAGATTGTCGGCATTGCCGGGGTGGCTGGTAACGGCCAAAGCGAGTTGCTTGCGCTCCTGTCTGGCATGTTCAGACCCCAGACCGGGCGGCTCGACATTGAAGGAACGGTCTGGAACAGCTCTCGCTGGCTTGATCCGACAACGGCGCGTCGCTTGGGCATGGCTCATGTTCCCGAGGACCGCCATCGCTTTGGCGTGGTCTTGCCCTTGCCACTTTGGGAGTCCGCGCTTTTGGGCTATCAGCGCAGCCGGCGCTTTGCCACAGCGTGGGGGTGGGTGCGTCGTCAAGCGTCACGGGCTGCCGCCCAAGTGATGCTCGAACGCTACGATGTGCGGCCCGCTCAACTTGATCTGCAAACATCGACCCTATCAGGCGGGAATCAACAGAAGCTCATTCTCGCCCGCGAGGCAATGGCGCCCGAGCAGCTCCCCAAAATAATCCTGATTGGGCAGCCCACCCGCGGGGTCGACATCGGTGCGATCGAACTCATTTATGGACGTCTGCGCGCGATGCGTGATGGCGGCGCAGCAGTGCTGCTGGTCTCAAGCGAACTCGATGAGATCTTGGCGCTGGCTGATCGGGTACTCGTGATGAACCAAGGCGTCATTGTTGGTGAACTGATGAATGAGGCTGTGAGTGAGGCCGCACTTGGCCGTCTGATGGCGGGTGTGTCGTCCCTCACTCATGCTGGCGTGCAGGCGGTACCGTGAGTCGACCGCTCGAGTTGCCGCGCTGGATCGAATGGGGACTGCTGCCCCTCGTGAACCTCGCTCTCGCGCTGGGGGTGTGCTCCGCGGTGCTCGCAGTCGTTGGTTTGCCACCGCAGCAGGTGTTCACGATGTTGTTCAAGGGGGCGTTTGGCAGTGCGGCCGGTTGGAGCTACACGCTCTTCTACGCTACGACGTTTGTTTTTACGGGACTGGCCGTCGCGGTTGCCTTTCATGGGGGCTCGTTCAATGTCGGCGGTGAAGGTCAGGCCATGATCGGCGGTCTGGGTTGCGCGCTCGTTGCCTTGTCGGTGGGTGAGCACTTGGGCCAGCAATTACCGACCGACCTGGCCGCCATCGTCGTATTGCCAATGATGATCGTGGCCGCGATGCTTGGCGGGGCAGTGTGGGCCGCGGTGCCGGCCGTGTTGCTGGCGTGGCGAGGTAGTCATCTCGTGATCACAACCATCATGTTCAATTTTATTGCATCGTCTTTGATGGCGGGGCTGCTCGTGGGGCCTCTGAAGGCACCTGGCAGCATGATGGTCGAAACGGTGGCGTTTCCAATCTCGGCGCGGATGCCTGGGATGCACGAAATTTTGCAAGGATTTGGCTTGGATTGGCCGCGTACGCCACTTAACTTGACGCTCCTGCTTGCCATGGCGGCTGCGATCGCGGTGGGTTTTTATCTGACGCGCTCCCGGTGGGGCTATGAATTACGAACGGTTGGGTTTTCGAGCGATGCAGCCCGCTACGCGGGTATTCAGCCGGGTCGGCAGCAGGTCATCAGCCTGCTCATCGCAGGCGCGTTGGCCGGTTTGGTCGGGATCAATGAACTTGCCGGGGCCCAGCATCGCTTGATGCTGGATTTTGTGTTGGGCGCTGGCTTTGCGGGGATTGCGGTTTCACTGATCGGACGCAACCACCCCCTGGGGATCGTGCTGGCGTCGATCCTCTTCGGTGGTTTGTATCAAGGGGGTGCAGAGCTCGCATTTGATTTGCCCGGTTTTAGTCGCGACATGGTAACGACACTTCAGGGCTTGATCGTTTTATTTTCTGGCGCCATGGCAATGGTGTCAGCGCCTCTGCTGGTCTGGATTCTCAATCGGGTTGGGGGGCGCAATGGATGACGCGCAGTGGCTGAGCCTCTTGGCATCGACCTTCAGGGTTTCGGCGCCCTTGGTGTTTTGCGCGCTCGCTGGCCTGCTTAGTGAGCGGGCCGGCGTGATCGACCTCGGGCTCGAGGGCAAGATGTTGTTGTCCGCCTTTGCCGCCGGTGCGGCAGGCGCTCTCGCCGGGTCGCTCACGGCTGCACTCGGCGCGGCCTTGCTCGTCGGATTCGCCTTGTCGATGCTGCATGGCTTTGCCTGTGTCACCCACCGTGGTGATCAGGTCGTACTGGGTATTGCATTGACCATGACGGCGGCGGGACTGTCGGTTGTGCTTGCGGTGGCTTGGTTTGGACAAGGCGGGCAGACACCCCCATTGCCCAATACGCTGCGCTTCTTGCCGGTGTGGTTTGGTCAGAATTCCTTGGTCTATCTCGCGCTTGGACTGGTTCCTGTCATTTGGTTTTTTCTGTTTCGAACAACGATTGGTCTGCGCTTGCGCGCAACGGGCGAAAACCCTGCCATGGTCGAGGCCGCTGGCCTTTCCGTTCCTCTGCTGCGATACGGCGCACTGGCGATTAACGGCTTGTTGTGCGGGTTGGCCGGGAGTTACCTGGTACTCGCCCAAGGTGCTAATTTCTCTCCGCACATGACGGCAGGGCGCGGCTATATGGCATTGGCCGCGATGATTTTTGGCAAGTGGCATCCTGTTGGTGCGCTTGGCGCTTGTCTGCTTTTCGGGTTTCTGGATGCCGCCGCGATTCGTCTGCAGGGAGTCTCAATTGCGCTTCCGGGGCTCGGCGACTCGATGGGCGTTGTCGAGATTCCGGTTCAGGCAATCCAGGCACTGCCTTATGTGATGACGGTTCTCTTACTGGCAGGCTTTGTGGGCCATGCCCGCGCGCCGGCCGCCTTGGGCATTCCCAGATGATCGAACCGCAAATGATCGAAGCAACGCCCGCCCAAATGGATGAGTTGGTTGCTGCGGCGAGGGCTGCGAGGAATCGCGCCTATGCTCCGTACTCAGGGTTTGCCGTCGGCGCTGCCCTACTGGATGAGCAGGGCCGAATTCATTCGGGGTGCAATGTCGAGAATGCAGCCTATCCGCAGAGCCAGTGCGCGGAAGCCTCCGCAATCGGCAACCTCATCGTTGCGGGCGGCCGACGAATCACCGCAGTCGTCGTCGTGGGGGTTGCTCCAGAGCCTCTGACACCTTGTGGCGGTTGCCGCCAAAGGCTTCGCGAATTTGCCACTGGCGCAACCCCAGTGTGGAGCGCAGATCCGGATCGGATCCGCGCCCAGTTCACTCTCGGGCAATTACTGCCCGAGAGCTTCGGTCCTCACCAGCTGCGGTGATCAGGCGTACTTGACGTCGCCAGTCGCTGGCACGGTGATCGTCTTGCCAATCGCGGTCGTGTAAGTCCTCGACTTGATCGTGCTGACGTACACGAATTCGCCTTTGATCTCGGTCGCGCTCACCGTCAACTGCATGTAACCACGCTGAACGGTGTCGACGTAGTTCAGATCATCGATCAGTCCCAGACCCTTACCGACAATGCCAGCGCCAAGCTGAGGGATCAGTGCCGTGCCGTCCAATGACGAGGCCAGTCCACCCAAACCGTAGTAGTCAAAGCCGCCCGAGGTCACCGAGGAACCTGCGAATTCAACGCCGACCTTTTCGCCTGCTGCGTTCGTTAGGGTCGTGAACCAGCCGTTGTGCGAATCGCCTGATAGGGTCACAAGGCGTTTGCCCTGGCTCTTGGCCGCGGTGTAAATGGCCTCACGGTTAGTCGTATAGCCGTCCCAGGCGTCGAGGTTATAGGGGATCCGCGGGTTGAGTTTTGGATCCAGCAGTCTGGCCTGGTCAACAGTCAGGGCCGCAGTGCCGGCCGCAAAACGGGTCGCTTTGGCCCCCAAGTAGTCCGAGATCGCTTTTTGAGCGGCGGCCTGGTTGGCTGCAGTTGGGCTTGCGAATGCCGTGTTTTGCGCCGAACCCACTGTGGCAGGGAAGGCCATGCGGGCCATGATGACCTGATTACCCAGGATCTGCCACGTCGCTGACGAGGCTTTCATCCCGTCGGTCAACCAGGTTTGTTGCTCGGTACTGATCATCCGTTGGGTCGCATCGGTACCGGTGGCGAGCGCCGTCAGGTAGCGCGTCACACCACCATCGGCATCGCCGTAGTTGTCGTACTGGCGGGTCCGGCCTTCGTGCCGCGTATCGAGCATGTGCAGCGTCATCAGGCTGCCAAAGTCAAAGCGGCGATAGATCTTGAGCAGGTTGCCCGACGCATCGGTGCGGATGGGCATCCACTCGTGATAAGCGCGCACCGCATTGGCCTTACGGACGTTCCAGTCACCTTGTGTGGTGGGGTTATGGTTCGCAGCGCCGCTCAAATACGCGTTGTCGGCGACCTCATGATCATCCCAGACCGCGATCATCGGCATCTTCGCGTGCAGGGCCTGAAGATTGGCGTCGCTACGGTAGGTGGCGTATCGCAGCCGGTATTCGTCGAGCGTGACGATGTCGTTCGCGGGTGTGTTGACCCGGCCCAGAGAGACCGCATCGGGGTTACCGAAACTGGTGGGGTTCGAACCGTATTCGTAAATGTAATCGCCGAGGTGAATGGCGTACTGCGCATCCGATTTTGCGGCCGCGTCATAGGCGTTGAAATAACCCTGGGAATACAACGAGCAAGAGAACACTGCGAACTTCACGGAGGTCACGTCGCTCTTGGGCAGCGTGCGGGTGATCCCAACGGGCGACGCGGTTCGGATCGTGTCAAGGAACCGGTAGTAGTACGTTGTCCCAGCGGTCAGCCCGGTGACGTCAACTTTGGTTGTATAGCCGCTGTCTGCGCTGGTGCCACAAACCCCGGTCTTGACGATCGATGCAAACGCGCTGTCGGTCGCGACTTCATAAGTCAGAGTGACATTTTGATTGGACTCGATGGTCTTTGCGTGGGTCCAGATGATGACGCGATCGGCTAGGGGGTCGCCGCTCGCGACGCCGTAGCGATATTCAGCGGGTTTCTCAAGCGCGTCGCCGCAGGCGCTCAGCGCAGCACTGGACGCAACAACCGCTGCGGCCGAGGCCGACTTGACCATGAACTCGCGGCGGTTGCTGACTTGTTCTACTGCGCTAGGGTCGCTTATTTTTGACATGAGTGGGCTCCCAAAAAAGGTCGCCCATTGACGCAAATTTCAGTGACACAATCGTGAAAATAGAAAACTTAACGTGCCGGGTAGTCGGTATATCCCTCTTCGGTCCCGCCGTACCACCCAACATATCGTGGTTCGTTATACGGGCCATCGGTCGCAATCCGTTCCGGCAGATCCGGGTTCGAAATGTAGGCGCGTCCGAACGCCACCATATCGAGCGCGCCGTCTTGTAGCAATTTCTCCGCCGCATCAGGCTCAATCCCGCCATTGCCGATCAGGCAACCATGGTAGTGAGGTTTTACGATTTCGAGGATCTTGGGCATATCTGGTGCGCCGGCCCAGGCGTTGGTGTCGCCCAGATGCAGATAGGTCAGGCCATAGTGCTGCGCCATCGCAGCGACAGCGGCAAAGGTCTCTGCAGGGTTCGCATCACGCGCGTTGTTGTAGTGCGCGAACGGTGAAATCCGGAGCCCAACTTGGGCAGGCTTTGCCTGTTTCAGTGTGGCTTCAATGACCTCGCGCAGTAAACGCAGTCGTCCTTCAAGCGAGCCACCGTATTCGTCCGTTCGTTGATTCAGCGTCGAGGACAGGAATTGGTGAATCAAGTAGCCATTGGCTGCATGGATTTCGATGCCATCGCAGCCGGCC
>Ga0214921_10003979_pt1 | contig 22196 bp, 18 predicted proteins | sample LL1505_MetaG_FD_177992 | JGI IMG/M metagenome (GOLD analysis project Ga0214921, IMG submission 177992) | Freshwater microbial communities from Lake Lanier, Atlanta, Georgia, United States - LL-1505 | ecosystem: Environmental > Aquatic > Freshwater > Lake | place: USA: Georgia | collected... | reverse complement strand
TGAAAAAAAGTAGCCAATGAAATCATTGGTATATTAAAAGAAAGAGGCATCAAACATTTTACCTATGCCGTAGTGGCCAATTATAGAGCAGACAGTAGTTATAATGGAAAAGATATCGAAGCGATCAATCTATTAAGAGGTAATAAACATACTGCATTAGATGAAGCAGAAACAATCATTCAAATGATGGAACAAGGGGGCGCACAAATGATTTACCATGGAATGACCGAGTCGGATGTCAAAGCAATTATGCAATATCCTTTTAATATGTTCGCAAGTGATGCAGGCATCGCAATGAAAGGTTATGGTAAACCACACCCAAGAGCTTATGGCACCAATTCGCGTGTTTTGGGAAGATATGTAAGAACAATGGGCGTATTGAGTTTAGAAGAGGCAATTAGAAGGATGACATCCTTACCTGCGAAAAAATTCAATATTGCAAAGCGAGGGATTATACAAGAGGGCTATTATGCAGACATCGTTGTCTTTGATGCAGATGAGGTTTCAGACATGGCCACATTCGAGGATTCCCATCAATATGCAAAAGGATTCAAATACATCTGGGTAAATGGCGAATTAAGCATGGACCAGGCGGTTCAATTACCCATAAAAAAGGGCAAATCCATTAGAAAATCATTATAAAAATGTGAAAATGTGAAAAACTATTTAAATAATTGATTACCAATTAAATAAATAGTTTAAAATTTAATTATTAAAAAATAAAAAAAAGAATCTAACTCATTGATTATGTGTGTTTTTTTAAATGATCAACAACGCAACATTGATAAAATAAACCTGGTTTTGTTTAAATTTTTTTTTAGTTTTTCAAACAATTTATTTAAATTCATGTTCTAACTAACGGCAGTTACAAATACGTTCACCAAATCTCCACAATATGGATTCTTTATTTTTATTAGATGCTATGACAACGATTGCAAAAACGGACTACGTTTCGTTTACTTTCTTTGTAGGCACAATGGCTATGATGGCCGCTTCGGTTTTTTTCTTTTTTGAATTGAGCAACACAAGTCAAGAGTGGCGCACTTCGGTATTAGTATCGGGTTTGATCACTTTTATTGCTGCAGTTCACTATTACTACATGCGTAGCTACTATGCTGAAACGCAAGATTCTCCAACCTTCTTCCGTTACGTAGATTGGTTGTTAACTGTGCCTTTGATGTGTGTTGAGTTCTACTTGATCACAAAAAAAGCTGGTGGTACAACAAGTTTATTATGGAAAATGATCTTAGCTTCTGTTGTAATGTTGGTAACAGGTTACATGGGTGAAGCTGGATTAGGTAATGCTACAGTATGGGGTACAGTAAGTGCGCTTGCTTACTTCTACATCGTTTATGAAGTATGGTTAGGCGATGTTAAGAAATTAGCTACAAGTGCTGGTTCAGCTGTTGCTTCTGCAAACAAAGCATTAGGTTGGTTCATTTTAGTTGGTTGGGCTATCTATCCTTTAGGATATTTAATCGGAACAGCTGAAGGACAATGGTATGCAGGATTTGCAAATATCGGCTTGGATATGAATATTATCTACAACATCGGTGATGCTGTAAATAAAATCGGATTCGGTCTTGTTATATATGCATTGAGCAGAAAAGCTGCTTAATTCATCCTATCTTTAAGGGGCGAGTGCATAACTCGCCCCTTTTTTTATGCCTACTATATGCAAATAAAGCTCAGACAACTTCTTTTAGTCATCGGATTCGGTTTAGCCTTGTTACATGCCTATTTTCCATTATCAACGAATCAGCAATTAGTGGTCTTATTTGTTACTTTATTTACATTGGGAATACCCCACGGTGCATTAGATTTTTATATAGATCAAAGAATTAATTCTGGAGCCGATAAAAAACACGGCTATCTCTTTTTATTCAAATACATTATGAATATGTTGGTCTATGGTTTAGTTTGGTATTTTTTGCCAACCATTGCCATCCTTATATTCATTGGATTAACAGCATTCCACTTTGGGGAAATTGATTGGTTGGGGAAGAGCTATAACGGGATTCATAAATTATGTTATAGTATTTTAGGCCTTAGTTGGATTTTATTCCTGCTTAGTAAAAATATCTATACAGCTATCGATGTATTTGTTTTACTAGGACAATCTAAAATGCAGGCGAACGAATATATCCATTATGCAAACATCGTATTGCCCATTTCTCAGACTACACTTGTAGGTTTGCATATCATACTATTCTTTTCACACAAATACTTTTTCTCAGATACCAAGCAGTTCTTTTTTGCAGTGATGCAAATTGGTTGCTTAACTATTTTAAATATGCTATTACCACTTTGGTTGTGCTTTAGTTTTTATTTTGGATTATGGCATTCTATTTTGTCTTTTGATAAAATAAGGCAGGAATTTGAAATGGAAAATAGTTTCCTTGGATGGAAAAAATTACTCACCAAAGCTATCCCCTATGCAGTAGTTGCGTGGACAGGCATTATTGTTTTTATCTATTTTTCTTTAGAAGCATGGAGTATCAAAGAAGTCATGCCGCTTTTATTTATAGGCATTGCAGTGCTTGCCCTACCTCACTTACAGGTGTTTACAAAAATTAAATTAGATAAGTCAAAATAGTTTAATTAAGATTCGAATTAACTATTTTGGTATTGTCAAATAGGGCACAAATTGCTTTTGCCAGATCAAATATCCTTTGGGATTCATATGTAATTTGTCCGCAATAAAAATATCCTGAAGTACCATTTTATTTTCATCCAACATAAAACTATGTACGTCTAAGTATTGGATGTTTTTTTGTGTGCCTATATAAGCTTGGATTAATTTATTCGCTTCCAAAAATTTTGATTCTAAATGCCATCTGGCAACGCTTGGTTTAAGAGAAACAAAAATTATTTTAGTAGACTTTGGTAATTTATTTAATAGGATTGTATGCAAGGTTTTAAATCTATCTAATACAGTTGCTGGACTTACTGTGTCCACATCTGCCATATCATTTTCACCACAATAAATAAAAACCTGACTAGGCTGGTACTTTATGATAGCCTCGTCTACATAATAAATCAGATCAACCAATGAAGCACCGCCAAATCCTCTATTGATAATTGGATATCCTGGAAAATACATGGCTACATCTTTCCACTTTGTAAAAGAGGAACTACCAGCAAATACAATTTGCCCCTTGGGCGGCATGACAATACTATCTGACTTTTGAAATTGAAGGATTTCTTGCTTAAATGGTTGTGCGTGAAGTCTTGAATTAGACAGTCCAATACAAAATGCACAACATAAAAAACATACAATTTTTAAAATGGCTTTATGTAGATAATTCATAGCCTATGTTTACTGATAATCCGATTCATTGTATTCATCCTCTTCGCCAAAGCTTCCTAAATTCATCATACTACTCATTAAATCATTGAATTCAATCTTGCCGTCAATCATTTTTTTATTGATCAATGAAAAAGCAGCTAAACCATGTAAAACAAATTCCATCAATAAAGCAGCTTCTTTTTCATTGGCTTGTGGATAGTATTTTTTTACCAAACCAAATAAGCCATCCACTTTGTATAAAGCAATGATCTTATCTGCGTCTTTCATATCCAACAATAGGTTCAGATGATTACCTCCATCAAACCAAGTAGTAATTGCCTTATATGGGTTGTCTAGGGCTTTTTCTTCTCCCTTTTTATTGACCATTTTCTTTTTCTTCAATAATTCAGGGTTGGGGAAGTATTCGATGAACTGCGTACGAATTGATTTATTCAATAAATTCAACGCAACCTCATAAGGACCTTCTTGTTCGCCCTCATAAACCAATTCAATCTTTCCAGTGATAGAAGGAATGATGCCCATTAAATCACTGATCCAAACATAAGTATGTTTTTCGTTGTGGATGATCGCACGACGCTCCGCAGAACTAATGGCGTTTTCAAATGCTGCAATAGTTAAACGCGCACTGACCCCACTTTTCTTATCTACAAATTCATTCGATCTTGCTTCAAAAGAAACTTGTTCAATCAAACGCTTGATTAAATCACTAATATCCACTCTTTGTTTTTGTGCTTCTAAAATGTCTGCCTCTTGTTCGGTGATCGCTAAAGAAGTTTCTAAGGTTTTAGGATAGTGTGTTAATATTTGACTTTCAATTCTGTCTTTTAATGGGGTAACAATACTTCCTCTGTTGGTATAATCTTCTGGGTTCGCAGTAAAAACAAATAAAATATCCAAAGGCATACGCAATTTAAAACCACGTATTTGAATATCGCCTTCTTGTAAAATATTAAATAAAGACACCTGAATTCTTGCTTGTAAGTCTGGTAATTCATTGATCACAAAAATGCATCGATTGCTTCTTGGAATAATGCCGTAATGAATTACTTTTTCATCAGAAAAACTCAATTTTAAATTCGCCGCTTTGATTGGATCAATATCGCCAATTAAATCTGCTACACTTACATCGGGTGTAGCTAGTTTTTCGCCATAACGCTCAGATCGGTGTAGCCAATGAATTGGCGTGTCGTCTCCGTGTTCTGCAATCAAATCCTTTGCAAACTTACTCAAGGGTTTCAATGGATCATCATTCACCTCGCTGCCCATTATCACTGGAATGTATTCGTCTAACAAGTCTGTCATTTGACGTGCCATTCTAGTTTTAGCTTGTCCGCGTAATCCTAAAAATAAAATATTATGTCTACTCAATAGTGCACGCTCTGTGTCTGGTATAACCGTGTCTTCGTAACCTAAAATACCCGTGAAAGGATTTTCTTTATTTTGCAAACAACCAATTAAATTATCGCGCACTTCATCTTTGATGGACTTAGACTGATAACCAGATTTAATTAATTGACCAAGGGTATTGATTTTTTCAATGCCCACTAATTTCTTAGATTCAGATGCTGTTTTATTCGCCACTTCTTTTTTCATTTTAATATACTGTTTTTCGCTTTCCACTTTCAAAATCATTGAATATAAAACTTCCTAGTTTATCTAAAGATGCGAAAAATGCTTTACCATGATTCATCTCTGTAAACTCCTCCACAAATTTTTGCAAATAAGGATCGGATGCAATCATGAAAGTTGTTACTGGTATTTTTAACTTCTTACACTGCGCCGCCAAATTTAAACAACGATTTACTACTTTTCGGTCTAATCCAAAACTATTCTTATAGTATTTAGAACCAATTTTTAAACATGTAGGTTTACCATCGGTAATCATAAAAATCTGCTTGTTTGGATTTTTACGACGACGCAATAAATCCATTGCCAATTCTAAACCAGCAACCGTATTGGTATGATAAGGCCCAACTTGTAAATATGGAAGATCTTTAATTTCAATACTCCATGCATCGTTACCAAATACAACAATATCGATGGTGTCTTTAGGATATTTAGTAGTGATTAATTCACATAAAGCCATCGCAACTTTTTTTGCTGGAGTGATACGATCTTCGCCATATAAAATCATAGAATGTGAAATATCTATCATCAATACAGTAGAAGTTTGTGTTTTAAAATCACTTTCACGAATGAGTAAATCGTTTTCTTCCATTGTGAAATGATCTACCCCATGATTGATTTGTGCATTTCGGATACTCTCAGTAAAATCTACCTGGTCAATATTGTCTCCAAATTGATAGGCCCTTGTATCTGGACTAAGTTCTGCGCTAGGTCCAGTTTTATTGGTTTGGTGATTGCCCTTGCTCCCTTTTTTAAGCTTCCCAAATATGTCTTCCAGGCTTTTTTTGCGGATCGTCTGCTCTGTTTTGGATGTAATTTTAAAAGTTCCATCTGGACCATTTTCCTTTAAATAGCCGTTTTCCTTTAGATCTTCGATAAAATCACCCATCCCATAGTCGTTATTGGTGAATTTATGTTTTCGGTCTAATTGATTGAGCCAGTCTAAGGCTTCGGTAGCATCCCCATTGGTGTAATTCAATAGTTCAGTAAACAGGTCGAGCATTTGCTCAAACATGGTTTTGCTATTGTCGCCAGCCTTAAATGGGGTAAATTGAAATCCGATCATAAGAACGACAAATTAGCGATTTTATAGCCAAAATGATTACGAATTGGGGTTTTTTTGATGAAAATCGACAAAAAATGAACAAAATTAACAAATTATACCATGGCCAATTTTGCGGGAATTTATCATAATCCTATTGGAAAATTTGAAAGAGGAATAATTAAATTCTTAATTCGCGATTTGTGAATTTATTAGAAAAAATGTATTTTTAACTCATGAAATCACATAAAGGAATGCGCCCGCAAGATATCGTGGTGCTCCTAAAAATTTTTAGTTTAGGGGAGGAAGATTGGCGGAATAAAGACCTTTCAAGTAGTTTATTCATCAGTCAGTCAGAGGTATCAGAGTCCTTGAATCGATCTTTGTACGCTGGATTGATTGGTATAGATAAGAAAACCATTCAGAAATCAGCCTTTTTCGGGTTATTGGTTTATGGACTTAGGTATATGTTTCCTGTACAAGCCGGCACATTGGCAAAGGGGATTCCAACAGCTACCTCTGCCCCAATATTAAGTGATGACTTCCCAAATGAAAATAATTTGGTTTGGCCAGACCCAACCATGGAAACCAGAGGTTTATTGATTGAACCACTCTATACTAATGTAATTGAAGCAGTCAAATTGGATCCTATCTTATATGATCTACTTGCTTTAGCAGAAACATTCAGAATAGGTAATGAAAAACAAGTAGCTAGGGCTAAGTATTTACTTGGTAATATTTTTGGTCAAGGAGATGATTATATTAGTTGCTAGGAGATGCCACTTTAAAATAACTTGAATAGAGTTTCAATAAATTTTGAAAACTATAAAGCAAACCCTTGGGTGAACAATAACTATGTTTAAATTTTTGTTTCACTTGAGTATGCAACCATTTTGCAAGGCTATTCCCTAAATCAGAACTTGGATCTATTTTACCAAATTCAACCACTTCCCCTTTTGTTTTTAAAATCGCCAATGCTTCCTGATACAATGCTAGTAATGCTTGTGGCTTTAAGCGAAATAAATTATACAAATGGAAGATATCAAATACCAAAAAGTAGATTTGTTGTTGACCAACTTTACTTAAACCACCATTGTTTTGTAAAAATGGACTGGTGCTTTCTGGCTCCAATCCAACTGCAGCCACCATGCCTTTAAATGGTTGAATGGTTTTTAACTTTATTAAATTAGGAGTGGCGATAAAGCTTCCCTCAAATTGTTCATTTAAATAAGTCAATTGCAACTTCCCTTTGGCTTTCAAGGGAGTACTTGATTCAATAAACAATTGCATATCATTAGAAACGCCCGTCTTGGCTTCACTTCTATTGATTTTACTATTATTGACTTTACTTGGCTTATTCAGTTCTTTTTCTATTTTTTGCTTCGATGCAGACATGTCATGATTGATTTTAAATTCATTTAATAAATCAGACCAAGAAAAAGGATAAAGGAGATTACGTTTTGGGTTTGACAGTAAGTCCTCATCGATTTTACCACCGCGGAGTTCGACTCTCTCGGTTGGCAGCCACTAAAGGCTTCTTGATGATGGGTCAAAGATACAAAATAAATAAAAACGAACCGAATAAATTCGGTTTGTTTTTTAGTTTGAACTCAAATAAATGCTGCTACCATTTTAAATGACTTATGACATCACGCATGCTCCATAAGAAATAAATTGGCAAGGCGCTATTAAGTAGAATCATAAAATATATGGAAAATTTCAATAAGTAAAAGGGACTTCTAGGGGGGCCTTCCAATTGGTAAACCAAACGAAGCATAAAAATAATGAAATAAATAAATAATGGAAAAATTAAGAAGAAGAAGAAGACAAAATAATATCCATTATCATACATATGCTTTCTAAATAAATAAGCATTCATCCAACTACTCATAGATATAATAAAAAATAAGAATAATTTCTTATTATCTAAATTTTTAATATTGTTTCTGAATGTTTTCATAAATAATTTAATTTCCGTTTTTTCTTAAAATACATGCTTTATAATTCAATGCACAAACTTTTTGATCGTTCATGTATATAGTTACTGCTACTAGATATGCAGTTGTACCTGATAAAAAACCACCATAAGCTGCTCCATAACCTGCTCCAACCAAATTGCCAACACCAGGAAATACTGTCCCAGCAGCAAATCCAGCAGTCGCTCCTCCAACAATCCCACTACTAACATACAATAAGAAATTTGATGTATAAGTCGAGTTCGCATTTGTCATACATACTTTATACTCTAAACAACAAGACTCATTACATCCAGGGCCAGCACCTACACTACCTAAATCATCCATCCCATCCAAATCCATTTCCAGATTTGCAATTTGCGAATAATAATGAAACTGTGCTAAAATCCAATCTGCATTATCTTGCCAAAGTCCACTACTAATTCTTTGACTGGCTTTTTGAAGCGTAGTAATTTTATTTTTTATAAAAGTATTTCTGGCTTCATTCAATTGGCTCATTTTTGCTTTTGAAAGCACGGCGTCCTTGCCTAGAAAGGTCTTCTTTAATGCTCCAGAATTCGTACTGATTATGCTTGAAGCTTTTTGTAAATCAGCAAAATTATTGAAGTGGTATAAATCTGTCAGCTCCTTTTGAATAACTAGGCTTGTAGGATTTTGATTGATTGCAATTAATAATCTTGTAGCTTCCTCATTGAGCGCTACTTTAGTTCTTTTGTCTTTATATACGATTTGTAAATACAAAGGGTCAAACCGCGCAATCGTTTCATTCAATTCGTCAAAGAGCGTTGCCGATAATGGCGCAGGCAAATTTTGTTCTGGAGCATCAGCTACTGTACCTAGCTGATCTTTTTTTGAACAAGCGGTTAAAAATATGAATGATAGGAAAAAAATTCCTATAAAGATTGTTGATTTTTTCATGCTATTATTTTTTACACTTATACTGAATTGTATAAGTTGATAGCATTAAAATAAAAAATCAATGAACTGCTTTACTGCGTAAAAATACGCTCAAATTTTTCAGTTAAAAAAATATATTTAAAAATAGAAAATAGACTAATATGCAATGCTGTAAAGCATTACAGGATTTAGAATGTAGTCGAATTTTATAAATATTATTTCACAAAAAATACTGCAGGAACTGGTCTTTGTCCAGTTGGATCGGAGGGTTTGATGGTTTCTTTTCCATTGATCAATAAACAACTGCTTCCGCCACCATCTAAATTAATAGCTTCTACTGCGCCCAAATCCATAAAGATTTGTGCAGTCTCTGTGAGTGTGGTGCCCACTGCAATATTTTTCATACGACCTTGCACTGCTAATAAAATTAAATTGCCATCTTTCGTATAGCCCATCGCGGTGCGTGGATGATGGTCTGCTATGGCTTTGCCTGCAAATTTCTTTTCCTCGTTATTTGAAATAAAAATAGTGCCGTCTTTCACTAATACGGGTCCACCACCAACCGCCCAATCTAGCTTCCACTTTTTTAAATTTGCTAATGCAGGCTCATTCAACGCTAATTTTGCATTTTTATCTTTGATAGGTGTCATTGGACTTTGTTGGTATAAAACCTCCTTACTATTTGAATCCGTATAGGTATAAGCAATATCCACCTTGCCATTTTTTTGCATGCCTATAGCAGAGTTCAAGACATGTGTATAGGTTAAAGTGTCTTTCCCCTTACCCTCAATATCTTGCTTATTCAAGGCCAATACATTTCCACGATGGACTAATACATTTAAATTGGTATTGTTTTTGAATTCAAAAAAAGAAGCATTCATCACAACGGTTGGCTTAGTCAATCGCTCATAAAATGCTGATGGGGTTAGGCGTCTGTATAAAGTGGTGTCCACGCCCATTTCAATATTAGGTGCATTAGTATTAATGAGGACATAATAAGCTTTAAATACACTGTCATTTAAAGTGGTCGACGTAGATGTAAAAACTTGAATCGTATTTGTTGTGAGACCAAACTCAGTTGAAACATTTTTCCATTCAATTTTTTGAGCCATAGCAGGTATTGCTAGAAAGGATAAGCAAAGTAATGTTGAAACAAATACTGGATATAAAGTAAGTTTAAGGTATTTCATGTTAGGCTTCATAGGGTTGCAGATGAATGACCTAAAGTTAAGGGTTCTAATCAAAAAGCTTATATACAAAAAAGGCCTCCCATTGCTGGAAGGCCTTCTCTATTCGAATCTTACTAAATGTATTTGTTGACTATTTTGTAGAGAACCACATTTCCTTAGTGTGATAGTCTATCGCAGTTGCGCCAATTCTGTTTAGCTCATTGATGTTCCAAACATATTCTGAGTTAAATCTTGGACGCATTCTGTATGCCATTTTACCGCCATTGTCTTGGAATATATCTGCTGCTGCAGGAAGCGTAAAGCCTGTATATACTTGAACACCATTTGCATCCTTGTCTGTATAATGGTATCTACGCATATCTACCCAAGTTTCAAAAGTACCATGTCCCCATAGAGCGATATACTTTTGTAACATAATCATTGGTAATGTTAAGCTATTAGCACTTGCAGGAACCACTGCTGTGTTTGCTAAGAAAGCATCTCTTTTAGCAGCAGTTAATAAGTCTGCTGTTGGCACGTTCGTGTTATAATTCGCCATTAGCAAATCAAAGTGCTTTGAGATACCGTCTCTATAAGCAGTTAAAGCAGTTGCTTTATCTCCTTTAATGAAAGCAGCCTCCGCACGAATGAACGCCATTTCAGTTGCAGTCATCACAGGGAAGGGTGCGCTATTTCTAAAAATAAAGCGACAGTTTACATCTGTTGCAGGCGCGGTATTGACCGTTCCTGTTGCTTGAGAAACACCATGGAAATTTTCAGGACGATCTGCACCAGCTAATACAAGCTGGCCTTTCACTGGCTCAACACCTTTGAAAGTACCATTTGTATTTTTTCTTAATAAATAAATAGCTCTTGGATCTACTACGCCGCTAAATGCAGGATTTAAACCGCTCATTAAATCAGCAATGAATGCAGATTGTCTGATTGCTGTAGGACTAGTTACAGTTGCGCCACCTAAATTATTTCTGAAAGGTCCAAGGAAATTATTAGTTGCACTAACACTAGTTGCAGCAAATTTAACTAAAGCATCGTCTGTCGTTTCTTTCATTGCAAGATTCGTATAATATAATACTGAATCTGCTTTGTAAATTGATTTATTAGTTAAGTGATGATGCGTTCTGGCCAATACACCATATACAAATTTCTTCCACTTAGACACATTGCCACCATACAAGAAAGCGTCTCCAGTAGCCAATGCAGCTTGACTTCCATTCTCTCCTGTTTTATTTAATAAATCCAATGCCTCGAAAGAAAGTTTTCTAGCATGCATATACACCTCTTCTTGTGTATCATACTTAAATGTAATTAGGTCTGTATTGAAAGCGTCTTTCAAAATAACTTCACCATGGTAGTCGGTTAATGTCAACCAACTCCAAGCAAAAATCGCTTTACCAACACCTGCTAATTCCCATTGCTTATTTTCCAAAGCCCATTCAATTAATTTAACATTGTTTTGTCCAATATCATAATAATGAGAGCGCCAGAAAGATTGGGCTACGTCGGCATTGGTATGCCCCATTCTATCAAAGTTACTTTGCGTTCCAGAAAAAGCAAAGTTTTGAACATATGCACCAATGTATCTAATATCATTCATTGGTCCGTGTCCTCCATAGTTTCCAGCCATTGATGCAACTATCTGAGGCATTAAAGTTTCTGGAGCCACCTTCACATCATAGTTCGGGTTTTTATAAGCCTCGTCTATTTTTTTAGAACAAGACGCCACTAAAATAATCAAGGCGCTTAGTACTAAAAGATTTTTAAAATTATATTTCATAAATAAAAGTTTTTATTGATTAAAAAGAAGCTCTAAATCCAAAGTTGAAGCTAACAGGTGCGCCCATGTTTCCATAGTCAAAACCAAATCCACTAACACCACGGCTAGCAGAAGTTGTTGCGCCCACTGCAGGATCAGCTCCTCTATAATTGGAAATAAGAATTAAATCATTAATCGTTAAAAATACATTTAATGTTTTAGCTAATTTATTTACACCGCCCTTTAATAAATTCTTTACGTTATAGTTAAAAGTAAGATCTCTTAATCTAAACCAGTTCACATCTTTTTCGATAAATGCTTCTTCTGGCATCGTTGTATAAAATAAAGAATTGGTTTCTGGGGTGATTGAAATATTGTTTAGTGTTGGCGTAGTCGTATTTTCTTTTCCGTCTCTTAAAACACCTGGCACAACTCTTGCAATACTTCTATCTTTAGTAAGTGCACTTCTACCAATTGTAGTTAAGTATCTTTCTGTCGCATTAAAAATATCACCACCCATTTTCACATCCCAAAGGAAAGAGATTCTTAAATCTTTATAAGTGATATTATTTAACCAACCCAAAGTAAAGTCTGGATTACGATCCCCTCTAACTCTAAAGTTAGCGTCAATCAATGGCAAACCAGAAGTCGGATTGATTAAGATTTGACCGGCATTGTTTCTTAGATAACCATGAGAAGTAATGGTTGTTGTTGGACCACCATTCGCCAATCCACCTCTTGCATTACCATACACCCATGTATCAGAAATATAAAATTCTGGAACGTTAGATGGTAATGAAGTTACCTTGTTGCGCATTCTATTAAAGTTAAAGCGCGTATTCCAAGAAAATTTCTTGCTGCTTACAACTAAGTAATCTAATACAACTTCAAGGCCTGTATTTTCATTTGAACCTACGTTCAAAGTATTTAAAACGAAACCAGTACCATAACTTGCTCTAAAGTTTTCAGCAATCAAGTCTGTGTTTTCTGTTTTATAATAAGTTGCTTCTGTACTTAATCTACCATTAAAAAATTTCATCTCTGTACCAAATTCCATTGTCTTTTGACGCTCTGGCGTTAAGTATGGATTTGCGTTGGTGAAATCATAATAGTACCCAGCACCGCTTCCGGTATTAAAGTTTAAGATAGACTGGTTGGCATAAGGCGCACTAGAACGAGCAGTGCTCGCTATAGATCCTCTTAATTTCCAATAGTTGGCAACCTCCTTCACAATTGGGAAGATGTCTGACATGATCACACTCACGCTTCCTGCAGGGTAGTTATATGCTCTGCTTGAAACAGGGAAGATAGAAGACTCCTCAAAACGGTGAGAATAAGTTAAGAACACTTTATTATCATAATTCACAGCAGCTTCACCAAAATAAGCGGCTTGACGATTGATATTATAGTTTGGTCTACCAAAACGGTTCATATTGCTATTACGAATTCTAGAAGCAACTGCAGTATTTCCACTATCTGTTCTGTTGGCATCTGTTAAGTTATTACCAAAAATTGAAGTGGTTTGTGTTTCATAATCCTGCCACATATTACCAATCATCAATCTGGTATTGATTTTACCGAAGCTTTTCTTAGCTGTTGCAGTTACTGTATGATTGTAACCATAATATTTACGATAGTAATTTTCTAAAGCACCTTTTTGTGCACGGCTCAAGAAGTTAGATGCAGAATCCCACTTTGTATAACCATCTTGTTGGTAAGTATCATAACCAACTCTACCGTTGATTGTCAACCATTTTGTTGGTGTATAATTTACAGAAAGTGTCGCTACAGTTCTGGTTAATTCGTCACGGCTTCTATTTCTATATAAATTAAAATAAGGATTGTCTAATTCTGCATTTGGATCTCCTGAAAACAAACCTTTTTTAGTACCATTTGGATTTAACCAGTCTTCTGCATTGTTGTCAACAGGCCAAGACAATAAGCTTAAAACATATCCTTTAACACCTCTTAATGGCTTGTCATTTGAACTCTTGATATAACTTAAGCTTGGAGAGATTTCTAATGTTTTACCAATTTTATGGTTGGTTACAATTCTGAAATTGTATTTTCTAAAATTGTTAGTAGGTACAGGAGAATTTTCATCTACATAAGAACCTGACATACGCACTGAATGATTTCCTTTACCATATTCTGCTGACAAATTATGGTTATTAGAAAAACTAGTTTGGAAGAAATTATTTAAATTATCCCATCTTGTGGTATTTTTGTCGCCTTTTACTTCATAAGGTAATAGTGGTCCAAAATAAGAAAATATGTTTTGTGCAACACCATTTAACCCAGCATCATAATCTGTCATGATTTCTGGATACCTAGTAAAAGTTGATAATCTAAAACTATTATCGTAGCTCACTTTTACTTTTCCCTCGCTATCGCCACCTTTTTTAGTTGTGATGACGATTGCTCCAGAACTTGCTTGGCTACCATAAAGTGCCGTCGCTTCTGGACCTTTTAATACCGTTACGTTTTCAATATCATTTGGATTCAAATCGGCAATACGATTGGTATAGTCGTTTGATCTGTTTTCAGTTGATACGTTGGCACTTGTTGGCTTTACTGCTAAACCTGTGTTTCTATTGTTTTCATTTACTGAAGAGTTATCAATGATCACACCATCAATAATGAATAAAGGAGAGTTGTCTAATGATAAAGAGTTAAAACCTCTTAATACAATTTGAGAGCTTGCACCCGCTAATCCACTTGTAGGATTAATCGTTAAACCTGCGATACGGCCTTGTAATCCGTTCACAAAGTTGTTACGTTGTGTTTCGGCAAGTTCGCTACCTTTTACTTTTTGAACAGAGTAACCTAATTCTTTAGGATTACGCTTGATGTCCATTGCAGTAACTACCACTTCGTCTAAAGTATTGTCTTTTGGAGCAAGACGTACTTCAATTGAAGTAGCGTTGCCTACTCTCACATCTTTGGATTCGAATCCAACCAATGAAAAAGTTAATACTTGATTGCTTGCTACAGAAATAGAAAAAGCACCCGCATTATCGGTACTTGTTGCTACTCTTGTTCCTTTAACAAGAACGGAAACATTGGACAAAGGTGATTTGTCGCTGCCGACAACCCTACCAGTTACCAATTTTTGTTGTGCGTTTGCTATTGAGATACTTGCAAAAAGTACCAACAACAAACTCCATAAACCTTTGGTTTGCATAATTTTAAATCTTTGGTGAATAATGAACTCAGGCATGACCCTTTTGTTAATGTTAAGTTAACGATTATTAGTATTCAATCAGAAAAAATTACATGAAGCTTTGTTTAATCTAAATTCGTTTTTAACAAAGGGTTTTGGGTTTGAAAAAGATCATTTACAATGAAATTGTTGCGCTTCGATCAAATCCTGCGCCTTCTTTAAATTTTGGATACCCTAATTGATTGGTATATAGCCTAGTTTGACCTATCAAAAAGGAAGGAATATTGCTATGATGATGTCCAAAAATCCAGGCATTTGGGGTCGTTTTTTGTATAAAATCGTCCAAATTTGAGGCAAAACACGCATTTATTGGGTCATTTTGATGTTTTTTGGGATAATTCATAAAACTTGGTAAATGGTGTGAAATGACCAATTTTCGATGGCTGTTTGAGCCCAGGGCGACCTCTAAAAATTCTATGGCATTTTGATGAAGTTGATTGTATACGAGAGGAGTTATTTGACTACCATTCCATTGAATCTGGTTAAAATCTTGCACTCTCCTATCTACTATTTCAGTAATATGAGCGGGGATATAGGACCATAAAGTCGAAAAAATCAGTGCAATTGGACCTTTGGAGTCTGGTATTTCCTTGGTCATGTTATTGATCAATAAGACATTAGGCCTAATTGATTCCTCAAAACTATTAGGGAAACTGGCTACATCTGACCCATAAAATTCATGATTACCCGGTAACCAGTAGGTCATTTTAAAATGGTCGGATATGTAATTCAAAAAATCTTGATGTTGCTCCATTGCGCTAAGCGGCATCAAGTCACCAGCTATAATTAAAGTTTCTTGAACAGGAAGGATCGGCTTTTTGCTCAATCTTTTTTTATTTTGAGTAAACTCTAAATGCAAATCGGATGCAAATTGAAAATTCATGAAGCTAAAACTAAACAAAGTAATTATCTTGCTGCCACAAAATATACAATATGAAAGAACAAAATTTTAACAATCACGCGCAAATGGTTCCTGGATTTCATTATCTAACTTTTGGCGGAATCATTGCTTTATTAGGTGGGTCTATTAATTATTTACTAAAATCAAGTTCTGAAAATAAATACCTAGCTTCTTTGTTGGTCTTAGCGTCTATCATTTTTGTTTTAGTGGCATGGTTTACAAGAACCTTTGCTTTAAAGGCACAGGATAGAGCTATCCGCGCAGAAGAAAATTTACGCCACTATGTGTTAACAGGAAAATTACTTCCATCTAGTTTATCAGTGGGCCAGATCGTTGCTTTGAGATTTGCGCCTGATGCTGAATTTCCTGCACTTGTCGAAAAAGCTGCAGCAAATAATTTATCAGGAAAAGAGATCAAGCAATCTATTCAAAACTGGAAAGCAGATTTTTACCGCGTATAATATGCGGCATCCAAAAAGATATTTAGACCCATTACACAATGGGTCTTTTTTTTACTTAAATTTAGAAATCTAAATCCACTTTATGATCAAAAAAATAATTGCTTTACTAAGCTTAATCGTATGCGCCGAGATGGGCATTGCGCAGGATCTGAACAAAGAACTAGCTCCATTAAAATGGAGAAGCATTGGTCCCTTTAGGGGAGGTAGGTCCAATATGGCGGCTGGCGTTTTAAATAACAGAGATGTATATTATATGGGTACCACTGGGGGTGGTTTATGGAAAACAGAAAACAGCGGAATCAGTTGGAATAATGTTTCTGATGGATTTTTTAAAACAGGTTCTGTTGGGGCGGTTGCAGTTGCAGAAAGTGATGCCAATATTGTTTATGTGGGCATGGGCGAACACGCGGTAAGAGGTGTGATGACGCATCATGGAGATGGTGTTTATAAAAGTACAGACGCAGGAAAGACTTGGAAAAAAATGGGATTAGATGCAACTCAGCATATTTCAAGAATTGCGATTGATCCAAAAAATCCAAACATTGTTTTTATTGCAGCACAGGGTGCTTTATATAGCAAATCATCTGAACGTGGTATTTACAAATCGATTGATGGTGGTGTCACCTGGAAAAAAGTATTGTATGTAGATGATAAAACAGGTTGTGCAGAATTATCAATGGATATGCATAATCCATCCATTTTATATGCTGCAATGTGGGAGCACGGTCGTTTACCATGGCAGGTAATTAGTGGTGGTCCAGGAAGTGGATTGTATAAGTCTACCGATGGTGGTAATAACTGGGTGAAAATGGAAAATGGCTTACCAAAAGAAATGGGCAAAATGTCTATCGCTGTATCAAGAGCAAATCCAGAAAAAGTTTTTGCATTAATTGAAAGTGATTTTAGCAAAGACGCTGGTGGTTTATACGTGTCTGACGATGCAGGTGCAAATTGGTCTCAAATCAATAAAAGCCATCGCTTGATTCAACGTGCGTGGTATTATATCGAACTGTTTCCAGATCCGACCAACGAAAACAATGTTTATGTAATGAGTGCCCCTTCTTTAAAATCAATTGATGGTGGTAAAACTTTTACAGACTTTGCGCGCACGCATGGTGATTATCATGATTTATGGATTCATCCAAGTAATGGTAAAAATATGGTCATTGCTGATGATGGTGGTGCTGCTATAACACATGATGGAGGCAAGTCTTGGAGTAGTCAAAATAATTTGCCCACTGCACAATTTTATAGAATCAATGTAGACAACGAAGTGCCTTACAATATTTATGCTGGACAACAAGACAATAGTTCAGTTAAAATTGCAAGTCGTGCGATTGGTGCTGGCGGAATAGACGAAAGATATTGGTCTGCATCTGCAGGTGGTGAAAGTGCCTTCTTAGCATTTGATCCAAATAATCCAAGATATGTTTTAGGTGGATCTTATCAAGGCACCATCGAAGTATTAGATACAAAAACAAAAGGTAGTACCAATATCATGGCTGCCCCAATTCAGTATTTAGGAAGAGATGCGAAGGATATTAAGTATCGTTATAACTGGAATGCGCCAATCATTTGGAGTAAGCATGAACCAAATACCTATTATCATGGTGCTCAATTTTTATTGAAAACTTCTGATATGGGAAAAACATGGAAAGAAGTATCTCCTGATTTAACCCGCAACGAAAAATCGAAGCAAGGAACACCTGGTATTCCATTTACAAACGAAGCGGTGGGTGCAGAAAATTATGGCACACTTGCTTATGTAATGGAGTCTGTTCACGAAAAAGGTGTGATTTATACAGGTAGTGATGATGGTTTTGTTTACTTAACAAAAGATGGGGGTACTACTTGGAAAAATATTACGCCTGCTGGTTTAGCAGAATGTTTAATCAATGCCATAGAAGTATCTCCTCATGATAAAGCAACTGTATACATTGCAACAACCAGGTATAAGTTCAACGACCATACACCTGGATTATATAAATCAACTGATTATGGAACTACTTGGACCAAAATAAATACAGGTATTGAAAATAATGCATTTACAAGAGTGGTGCGTGAAGACAATGTCGTTAAAGATTTGTTGTATGCGGGCACAGAATTAGGTGTGTACATATCTAATAATGGTGGCAAAAGCTGGAGTCCATTCCAATTGAATTTACCGATCACACCTATCACAGATTTACGTGTGCATCAAAACAATTTAATTGCGGCAACATCGGGTAGATCTTTTTGGATATTAGATGATTTAAATTTAATTCGAGCATATAAAGCAGACACTAGTAATGTAAAAATGTACAAACCTGATGCAGTTTTATTAGTAATGGGGTCTAGCGAAATGGATGATAATGATGCAGATTTTACAGGCGCAAAGTCCAAAGCAGGTGTTAATCCAGCAACAGGCATGGTCTTATATTATCAGTTACCTAAGATGGATGATGGTGTTGAACTTATCATGGAAATCAGTGATGCATCTGGTAAATTAGTTAGACGTTTTAGTTCAAAGGCGGACGAAAATTATAAGCGATATGACGGCGCTCCAAGAAGAGAACCTACATTAAGCAAGGAAAAAGGCTTGAATCGTTTTGTATGGAACCTTCGTCACGCAACTATTACAGCCATTCCAAATGTATATATTGAAAGTAGTTTTAGTGGCCACAAAGCTATCCCTGGTAATTATACCATTCGTTTAATGGCAGGAGGCAAAATAATTGGCAGCACAACAGGTGTGATTGAAGCCAATCCAAATTTTGCAACGACGGCTAGCGAGTACCAACAATATGATGATTTGATGCGATTGATGGAAAGCACCGTAACCGAAATGCATCAAATGGTGAATCAGCTAAAAGACGATGCTACGCATATTGAAGCATTGGTTAAAAAATTAAAGACTGATGCAACATATAGCGGTGCGCAATATGCAAGCTTAAAACAAAATGCAGCAAGTTTGATTACAGATTTAAAAGCATGGGACGAAGATATGATTCAACGAAGATCAACATCTTATGATGATGTAGAGAACTTCCCAAATAAATTTACTGCAAACTATATGTTCATGATGAATCAAACAGAAAGTGATATACCTCAAGTAAATCAACCCAATTTAGATTTATTAAAAGAATATACTGCTGAGTGGGAAAAATTAAAAGCAAGAGGGCTAGGCTTAAAAAATGTAGCAATTCCTGCACTCAACAAGCAATTGTGGGATTTGGGAATGGGCGCCATTTGGTAGAGCCGATTCTTGATTCATTATAGAGACGCAATCCAGGAGATCTTAGTTATCAGCATTTAAAATGCTAGGCCTAGTATCTTTTGGATTGCGTTTTTCGTATTGCTTCACTTGATTGGTCAATTTCGGCTGATGTTTTCTTGGACGCTTCAATTCATATTCATAAAAAGCAGAGCCAATTTTATTCAAAAAAGGAAAGCCAATGGTTTCCTCATCATATTTTGAATCGTTCACCACGCCATCGCTATTGACATATACCGTAGCGGAGAGCATGTAATCTATATTATTTTTTGTATCCAACACATAAGACACATCTGTTAAGAAACCATAAGCCCATCCAACTTTATTAAAAACCCTGATATGCTTTGGCATTGCATGCGTACTATCTTGGAAAAAGAATTTCACATAACTATCATAAAAATGTGCGCTGTCATACTTGGGGTAATTGGTTTCCGATGGATACTGAGACAAATACTGTAATAAAAATAATCTATCCGCTTCGGCCATATTGAATCTATTTTGTTTTGGGACAGAAGCGGGAAATATAACAGACTGCAACATTTTTTGCATATCAACTAATGAGATATTGTTATGGCGTGTGAAATCAAAAGGCGCTTTCACCACTTCGTCCTTGCTGTTCCAATGTGCATCTCCAATTAAAATGGGCGCTCCAAATTGAAAGCTGTCTTTATTGTATTGAGGGGCAAGCTTTAAAATTGGCACTCCTTTTTCATCCACAAAAGCAATCCCATTGGTATGTCTATTTTGATCTTCGGTATAACCCATAAACTGTCTGGTGATCTTAGTGCTGGTATACCCTTTTGCAATTAATTTTTGATTGATTGGGCCCTGACCCACAAATTGATACAATCGATTGTAGGGATCATTTTCGGATATTAAAAATGCACGTTTAATAAAATGTGCAATAGATGGTTTTTTATTTGGGGCACTTGAATCTGCAGTCATGGCAACTTGTCTTTGATAATTACTATCAAATTGAATCGTCGTGAACTTATTTACGCCAGGATGGTTCAGTTCATATAATTTTTCCATTGCCAAAAATGCAAGGGGCATTTTAACCATCGATGCGGGATTAAAATAATTACCCGCATCCGCGTTTAATGTATAGTTCGTAAAATGAGGAACACCGTTTTGATCTCTATCAATTTTTGTATAGACAACTTGATATCGATAGGTTTTTGGGCTAGCGAGCACTTTTTTAGTAACGCTATCTTGAATGCCTGATAAAATGGTATTGAATGGAGCAGACCATTGCGCTGTTGTATTATTTGACACAGCTAAAAGCAGCAAGCTGCAATAAAATAGACTTTTTTTCATGATAGACCTCATTGATGTATTGCAAATAAAACAAAATATATTATATTCACTAAAATAAAATTATGGACAAGAATATTCTTTTTGTTATCTGGGTTGTATCAGCCATTTATTGTGTGTATAAACTATTTAAGCGATCTAAAAATATATCATTAGATGGCGTTATTGGTTATTCACCAGGCTTAGAAGTGGTGATGGTGATTATACTAGGTCCTTTATTGGCCGTGATTGACATATCTTTAACTTGGATCAGAATCTATAAAGATGCTGAAGAAGCGAGAAGAAGGTCAAAGCAATAATTAGAACTTCAAATAAAAAAGCCCTCAATAATATTTGAGGGCTTTTTTATGAATAGTCTATTTGAAATGATAAGATTGTCCTTTGATTTCACAGGGTCTTTAAAAATTTACATCCCCGGATGATATTGCCTAACTGCTTTTTGAAGCACTTCTGTTTTATCCAAAGACATTCTTTTTAATTGTTGTGCTTGGTACATGGCCCTTTGATCATTAAAATGTTTATCTCCCTCATTAAAACTTGCACCAAAAGTATTCACGGATTCAATCAGTGGCAGTCCGCCATTTTTGGAGAATCTCACAAAATTGATGTAAGCATCTCCACTATTCATTTTTCTTTTATCTTTTCCAAAAGGCTCAGACATCACGGCGGCTAATACATCTGGCATACCGCCCTGTGGCCAGTCTTCCTTTCCCCTAACTAGTCTTTGTACCTCTCCTAGGGTTAGGTCTGTTCGTCCATAATTATTTTGTAAAAAATCGTAAATGATTTGATATACTTTCGCCGCTTCAGTAATAGTTAACTTATCATTCTTGCGACCTCCCATTACGACTGGTACATTATAATAAGCTAAATTATAAATCAATGCGCCCTTGCTTTCCGCTACTGCATTATGATCCCAGTTTTTTAAAGTGGTGATGATGGATGCTAGTTGAGGATATTTATTTTCATCTACCATAAACATGGAGTCGGCATTAAACCCATATGGAAACAAAATTGGATTTGGTAATTGACGATCAAACTTAATGCGCTTAATGTCTTCGTAACTTATTTTATCTAATTGATCAATTAAGTCTTTAGCGCGTCTACTTCTATTATCATGATACGTTTCATAGCCATCATTCACATCAAAATCTTTTGGATTCAAATTATCTGATTCGCTACTTGCTAAAAATGGTGAATGGTTGGCGTTGAATAAATAGCCACTTTTTGGATTCAACATTTGCGGCAAG
>Ga0214921_10003978_pt1 | contig 22197 bp, 21 predicted proteins | sample LL1505_MetaG_FD_177992 | JGI IMG/M metagenome (GOLD analysis project Ga0214921, IMG submission 177992) | Freshwater microbial communities from Lake Lanier, Atlanta, Georgia, United States - LL-1505 | ecosystem: Environmental > Aquatic > Freshwater > Lake | place: USA: Georgia | collected... | reverse complement strand
CTGCCGGCGCGCGCGCAGCGGCAGCACTGCCAATATTGCCGCCCGCACCCGGTATGTTTTCAATGATGACGGGCTGTTTCAAGATGGCCTGAACTTTGTCTGAGACCAATCGAATGACGATGTCACTGGGCCCGCCAGGCGGATAAGGGGCGATGACCTTGATGGGACGCTGTGGCCATGATTGAGCCAGCGACGTTGTGGCGGCACAAAGACACACCCATGAAAGACACAAAGCTCGAAATAGTGAGGTCATCTGATTTCCTTGGAGGCTGAATGATCTGCTCATTTTCGAGGATTTCCCTCGGTCAAGCGCACAGACAAAAAATAGCTTTAAGGAATAATGGTAACCCGATTTTCATGCTGACTAGAAACCGTCACAGGTATCATTAATTGATAACCTTGCTTGTAAACGGATTGGATGGCGGTATCTTCTTGGAAGTAGGGTTTGAGTTTCAACCGAATGCGGCTGATAATTTTTTCAAAGCGAACCTTGTTCAATTCCTCGGACGCATCAATTTCACCAAATCTTTGAATGAGTTTGTGGAGGGGCAACAAACCGCCACTCATGACCAATTCAAGAAAAATTGCGCTTTCACTGGCCGAAAATTTGATAACTTGTGCACTGGGCGAAAGTAAAGAAAATGATTTGGGGTAAAAAATCCAAGATATTTGACTTTCCTCAGAGCTCAGTCTTCGCCCCAAATTGGTCAGCACTGTTTTCAATTCAACTGGTGAAACAGGCTTGGTTAAATAAATATCGGCACCACTTTCATAGCTTTGCGCTCTGTCAATCCCTTGTACTCGCGCAGTGAGAATGACAATTCCCATTTGTGGATACGCTTTTCGAATTCTTTGCGCAATTGAAAGGCCATCTTCATTGGGTAAGTTGAGATCCAATACCAAGACATCGCACATTTTCTGGGCAAGCGCTGCATTCAGTTCTTCGCCATCGTCTGCACAGCGCAAATTAAAACCTTGTTCCAACAAATAATCAGCCAAAGTTTCGCGCAAAGCGTAATTGTCTTCAACGATGATGATTTCTGGAAGATGGTTCATTTTGGACTGTTCAAAATGGGAATTTGAAACGAAAAGCTTGTCCAATGAACATCAAATTCGCATTCAATGTTGGCACCCATCTCTTTGGCTTGCTGATTGGCCAACCAAAGCCCAAGGCCTGTACCTGAGTAACCTTTAGCTTCTTCAGATCTGTAATAGCGCGAAAAAAGCTTTTCAAGATTCGGCGGCCCTACTTTGCCAATTTGATTTTTAACCTCGAACTTGATCATGTGTTCATGAACAGATGGGTGAACGACCACTTTGAGATTGACGATGGAATTTGGCGCGGAATATTTCAAGGCATTTGACAAAAGGTTTTCCAAGATTGACCTCAAAAAGATAGGATCGACGTCGACCATGGTCTGAGTGGAGAGTTGATCGCTGAACTGCCATTCAATTCGCTCGGGGTACGTAGGATTTAACAAGCCCACTCTGTCCACTATTTTGAGCAATTCAGTGTAGATTTCTATGGGTTCTGCTCTGTAGCCCGAAAGACCAAACTCAAACTTATCTGCCAGCAGACATTGGTTCAATATGTGGTTGATCGCATCAACAGAGTCATCCACACGGTCTAACCATACTTGGGTTTTAGCTTTGTCTGCATTTGGATTTTTAAGTGATTCGGCACCAAATTTGATGACACTCAAAGGTGTTTTTATTTCGTGTAACAACATCCCTAAAAATACATGTTGTTTTTTATTTTTCTCAATCTCAATGTCTGTGTTGGCCTTGGTTACAGCCAGCGTAAAAATGGAGTCCATCTCCTTTTCTTTTTGCTCATTGAGCATCAAAATCATGATTAAAAAAGCCAGTACAGGATAGAAATGGTCTCTGAATGCAGGAATTCCCACTTGAAAGGGGAAAATGTGTGGCGCTACAAAATACAGGCCCGGCCCCATCGACATCAAGGAATAGGTGACGCAAATTGCCAATTGAAATTTGTAGTTGAGAATTAATTTTTTTTGCTGCCCTAAATTAGCAAACAAATAATAGTAAAGAGTCACAATCATTAAAAAATTCATCCCCAACGTACATGCCACCAAATAGGCTCTAGGGACACCCCAAAAAAGACCCAAGGAAGGCAGCATTGAAGAAACAAAAAGCGCCATAAAAAATCTATTTTGTTGTTTTCTAAACAAGCGGCCAAAACTCTCTTTGACCATGAGTGTTCCGCAGCTCATGAGTGCTAAGAAAATAATCATGTTTAAATTCAAAAACACCGTTGCATTTGAATCGTCTGGCTCTAGGAAAAAACCAAAATAGTTCATACGGCTGAAAACAAAGAGAGGAACCGTCATCATGACGGCGATAAATATCCTTGATCTGGCCAACCAATTCTGCATGACAACCCAAATCAACAAAACAACAGCGGCCGTCATTTGAGAACTCAGAATGGCATAGCGGATGTGCAAACTATTTTGCAACTCAGCTTCCGTCAAGACTTTAAGGTTGAACTGCTTGCTAGATAAGGACCTGACTCGCAAATAGAATTCGGAATTTACATTGGCTTGAGAACCAATTTGGTGCGTCAACAGATGGCCATTCAGTCGTTCAGCGGTAGATATCTTTTTTGTTTTCCATGAGCCCTTAGTTTCTTGATCTGGAAAAAAAATCAATACCTCATCAACCGTGGCGTTCTCAAAATACAAAAATAAATCAGGCTGATGATTTTCAATTGAGACCTTGAGCCAAAGATTTCCTTTTTGATAAGGCTTTCTTATTTGTCCTGAATTTGATGAAAATGATTTGCTTGCGATTTGCTCTACTTGCAAGCTGGCCGATTGATCGTAGAAGTCTTCAACTTTGTATTGAACGGCACCTGCTGAAGCGTTTGTGATCCATGCAAGGACACAAGCGGCAAAAAATTTAACCAAGGTTTTCAATGCTGATTTCATGACGCAAGGCTATCAGCTTTGTCTTCCCTTGTTGATTTTTTTTACTCATGCATGTCAGACATTGTCAGACAACTGAAAAACAAATTTCTCACATGCTTGAGACCGTGTCAGAGCGTGTCAGACATTTGTGAAACGGCTGACTAACATTACTTCGTGAATGAAATGATCAGCCCACTTGATTTAGTCCACAAGGAGTCCAACCATGTCTACTGTTCAAATGCTAATGGCCCAAAAAATGGCGCTCGAAAGAAGAATTGAGCAAGCACGTCAAGAAGAGATTGACAGACAAAGGCGAATTGAAGCTGAACGACTCGCTGCCCAACAAGCGGAAATTGCACAGGTTCGAATGAACATGCAAAACTTGATGAAAAAATACAATTTGACTGAAGAGCAACTTCTCCGGGGTCAAAGCGAAAGCTTCAAAATACCCCAGTCAAAATTAAATGGCGTGCCTGGCAAGAAACTCAGTTTGCAAGAAATGCGCATGTTTTACGCCAAAATGCAATAAGCCAGTCGGTGTCATTTTAATCACAAGACTTTTTTCTTTTTTCTAACGACCCATTTCGATAACTTATGGCATATTCCTGAAGAATTAAATTTCAATTCATTCTTGGAATGCCTTGTGTCATTTTTTAAACAGCTTATTTCCCGCTGGGTCAGGGGTTTGGTTCCTTTTTTGATGGCCGCCAACTGTTGGGCCATTGATTCTTACAATGCCACAAGTGGTGTCTTGACCATTCCACAAGTCGCCTTGGGCAATGTTCTGTATTCCAATGTGAACATCACAGTCGATCAAATATTGGCTGCCAGCACACAAGCTGTTGCAGATTCGTACGACACCTACAACCCTGTCAATAACCAACTTAGCATCCCATCGGTTCAAGTTGGCACGGCCAAATACTACAACGTGGTCATTACGGTTGGAAAAATTATCAGCGTAGGCAATTCATGTACAGGTTTGTTCTCTTGTTACAACGCAACCCTTCCCTCTTTGTCTAAGGTCTATGCAGGAAAATTTTTATTTGGTTTTGGTGGCGTGCATGACACGCTTGTCCGAAGCAAATTGCTGCAAACCGATTCAGTGATGCAACAAATTGTTGTCAAGCACAGCAACATCATCAACATCAATTGTTTTTATGCCGGCTCGGTACACCCCTCAAGTGGCGTCTGGAAATGGACCAATTGCGACAGCCTTTTGGCATTGGCGGAGCAAAATACAGGCTGGAAAAAAAGAGCACATGTTGCCTTTTGGCCATTCAATAGCAGTGCATCTCTCAACTTAGAGTGGTTGCTCGTTGGCTCCGATGGTAAAAATGTCAGCCGTGAACAAGCCATTGCGTTATTACGCGATCACATCACAACCATGATGACGCGGTACAAAGGTCGTTTTAATTACTGGGATGTTGTGAATGAAGCTGTCGACTACACCCAGGCAGATGGCATCAGAGCTGGCCTGTGGAAAGATGTGATTGGATCCGACTTGGTTGAAGTAGCATTCACCATTGCACGAGAAGCCGACCCGAGTGCCAAATTGTTTTACAACGATTTCAATGAATGGGTGCCAGCCAAGCGCGAAGCTATTTACACACTGGTCAAGAAACTGAAGGACAAAGGTTTGATTGATGGCATAGGCCTTCAACAGCATGTGAAGCTGACCTCCCCCACAACCGCCCTTCTTGACACCGCCATCAGTCGCTATGCCGAGTTGGGATTGGAAATTCATGTGACTGAATTGGACGTGGAAATCAACCCCGATGGCATCTACACAGAACTGACACCTGAGTTGTCCTTGGCCTTGGCAAATCGCTACAAGGAGTTGTTTGCTGTTTACGCCAAACATGCAGGCAGCATCACAGCCGTTATGAACTGGAATGTCACCGATTCCAGCAGTTGGCTTCTTTCATTTCCAAGCACACATGCAACTTGGCCCTTGTTGTTTGATGCAGACGGAAAACCAAAGCTTGCGTTTTGGGGGTTGACCAATTAGGCGCCGAAAAACCGAAAAAAATATGTCATAATCGCGTTCTTCGCAATCCGCCCGGGTGGTGAAATTGGTAGACGCAGGGGACTCAAAATCCCCCGCCGCAAGGCGTGCCGGTTCGATTCCGGCCTCGGGCACCATCGATTTTTATCAAGTCGACATTCTCTTGTTGCGAAATGCACATACTTTTTATCATTTCATTGGCTGTGTTGTTTCCCGCAATACACCTCCTCAGTGATTGGCTGTTTGACTTTGCCAACATCAACCAAAATATCTCGCTGATTTATCTGCCTGCTTTTTTGCGTCTTTTCAATTTGCTAGTCTTGGGACCCATCTTTGGAACCTTGGCCACTTTGTTGGGCGGATTTTTGCTCATGTTGAAGCAAAGTGATTTGCTTGAAGTGGCATTGATCAACATTGTTTGCTCAAGTCTGGGGCCGTTGGTAGCCTTGACGGCCTTCAACGCGTATTTCAAGCGTAGCATTCAACTCACCTCGCTCAAAGATTTGGGCATTCTGACCCTCATGTACTGTCTGATGAATTCTGCAATTCACCATCTCGTTTGGCTGCTAACGGGAAACACCCCCCAATTTGACACTTATCAGGCTGTCTGGATGTTTATTGGCGATCTGAATGGCGCCCTCTTAGGTGCCTATCTCATGAAAGCGCTTCTCGACTTTCTTGAGAAAAAAGGCATGCACTTTTCTAACTTTTTGCGGCCCAGAAACTAAGCGCCCTTTAGTGCAAGCACACGGCATACGTGGCGCTGATGGCCAATCCGGCTTTCTAGGCTTTCACTTCGCCCTCAGGTGCAAGCTGTGCCGTTCACAAAACAACTCGCCAGCAAACACTTTGACCTTCACACCCATGGCCACAGCTTCGCGGGCTGTCAGACCACTGCTGTAAGGAAACGTGTCAATCATCCATTCAAACCGCCCCAGCACTTGCAATGCTTCGCGGTGGCTGCTGGGGCAAATAAATTGAACGCGCTCTTTGCCCAATGCTTGAATGACTTTTTGCCTTGTGCGCTCGTATTGAAACTGCTGGTGCACAAACACAAGGGTGCCCGGCACCTTGCCAAGCCATGCCAAAAATGCGCGCGATAACTTGGCTGGATTTGAAAAAATAACGGCTTGTCCTATTTTTTGCGATGGCACAGACGGCATGTAAGGCGGCGGCGTGTAAGTGGCATAACCACCTGGCACATTGACCAAAGGCTCGGTGTACAGAGCTTGTAAGGTCAAAGGCGATTGCCACTCATCGCCAATCCAACCATCAAAACTTTCAAGGCCCGTGGTGAGGCTTTGACCGCCCACCCATTTGAACATTTGGCGCGCAGGCTTGATCGACAAAGCCTTTAAGGCCACGGGGTCCATCCAGCCACCTAGGTCGTACAGCACATCCATGTCCGCCGCATGAATTTGCAGAGCCAATTTTTCTGCCGGAATTTCTTGCACGTCGTGCCACTCGGTGCTCAGTTCTTTGAAATGCTCTGTGGCCCAATCGGATTTGTGACCCCGGTTAAAGACCACAATGTCGCAGCCCTTGGCCACATGGCGCCAACCCAAAATAGTTAAAAAATAAACGGGTGAAGCACAAAACAGCGGCGAAATCAAAGCCACCCGTGGCCGCTTGGTTTTAACTTCAAGCGGCGTGCGCGCCACCAACTTCAATCGGTTCAGTTTCTCATTGGTTCGCGCATTCATGCGCAAGTTTTGCTTAGAAAACTTCATCACCGCTTGCGTCAAAATCGCAGCCGACACATCGCGGTCGTACACATTGGCCATGAGGGTTGTCAATTGGGCATCCACATCATGGGTCTTGTCTCGAAGCAGCGGCAAGACCATGGCCATCGCTTGCAGCGGCAGGCCAAACACATTGATGGCCAAATCGGCACGTGCCAGCAAGGCCTCCCCATTGCCAGGCTGCATTTGCAATACCTGAGCATAGGCAACATCGGCCGCTTCGGCTTGCTTCAGCGCTTTGAGGGCATTGCCTTGCACCATGCAGCTTTGCCACAAGTTGGGATTGAGGCTGAGGGCTTTGTCGGCACTTGCTTTAGCGGCTTCGGATTGACCCAATGCCAACTGACACAGCGCCAAGTTGTGATGCACCTGCGCTGCTTGAGGCAACCAGTGCGAGGCCTGCAAAAAACCGTCTCGCGCTGTTGTCCAACTCGCTTCATTCATGGCCTGTTGCGACTGCGACAAAAGCTGCTTCACTCTGTCAGAAGCGGCTGCTTGCAAAGCAACTTGCTCTTGAACGGGGCGCTCTGAGCTCATCAGTGAAGCACCTTCACTTGGCTGTCAATGGCCAAGGCCCAGCCTGCCGATTCGTTCATTTTTTTAAACAACAACTGCAACTTGCCCAGCAAATCGTCGTTCATGCGCAGTGTGAGGTTTTGCCCGCGCGCCAGTTGAAACACCAAGGCCGCCACCTTTTGAGAATCTTTGACAGTTTCTAATTTAGCACTGACTGCTTTGACCAAAGTGGGCTCTGCACCCAAAGGCAATTTGGGTGCGCTTTCAAATTGGGTGTAAGTGACATTTTGGGCCAGCGCCTCTTGTTTGAACTCAGCCACCTCTTGGGCTTGCTGAACATTCATGTTGCCCTTGACGCTTTCTACCGACAGCACATGCGTATGCCTGAGCAATTGTGCCAAGACAGCCCTTGTGATCCAGAGACGGTATTCCTGCAATTCTTCTGTGCCCGTGCTGAACCTGAACATGACCCGGTCTTCTTCGGGCACATAGGTACAGTTGACTTGCCGGATGCTCATGGGCCTAGGATACCAATTGAAGCCATTGCGGGTCAGTCACTCGCTTGCCAAAGCCGGTGTGTTTGCGCGTGTTGAACAAACGACGGTCGGAATCGTTCACTGAAGCCTGATCTTTTTGCCAATCAACTTCCACTAACACGCTTTGGGGTTCATATGCGTAAACGCCCTGTTGGCGCGCCACCAAGGTCAGTTCGGCATCTGCAAAGTGACTTTGATAGCCTTGGAAAAAAAACGCACCGCTGTAAACCTTGGCAACCCATTCGCGTCGTGCTAAACCAAATGAAGCCAACTGCCCTTGCCACTTGCCATCGTTAAATGCCAAAAGAGACGCTTCTTTTTGCGATTGCATTTTTTGCAAAGCCAGTGCCAACCAATTTCTACCCGCAAAGGCGTCTTGTGCCATGTAGCCAAACCACGGACTTTGCGATGCCGCAAAGGCTTGGTTGATGGTGGACACAAAGCCTTGTCGTGCTGTGTCGTGTATTGCCAAAAGAATGGACTCTTGGCAAACATCAGAGAGCGCCTCATTGAGTTTTAGACTGCCCGCGCGCGACGCCGCCAAATTGGCTGCTTTCAAGGCCATGTCTTGGTCTGTGAAAGGCATTGCCATGATGGCACCTTGGCTTTTGATAGGGTCGGCTTGAAGTGCTGCGACAGTGGTAAAAATTGTTTTCATGCCTTATTGGGAAGCAAGAGAGAGTTTATGCTGAACTCAAGCTTTGTCATCTTAGCTTGGACAATTATCTATTTAAAGTTACATTCTGTCGTACTTTAAACGCATGACCGCAGCATCCTCACACCGCTCCTGCGGTGGCAAATCAAAGGTTCACCATGGCTCAAGACATTCTGCATTCCAAAACTGCCCATGGCGATCGAGCGCCTTCCTGCACGATCGTGATTTTTGGCGCAGGGGGCGACCTGACCAAGCGATTGCTCATGCCCGCACTCTACAACCTGGCGCGCACCCAGCTGCTACCTGACAAGTTTTGCCTGATTGGTGTTGATCGTTTAGAAATGACAGACGGTGCATTTCGAACGCATGTCGATGATGCCATTCGAGCCTTTGCAGCCGACAAACATTACACCCAAACCTTGGACGAAAAACACCTGCAAACCTTGCTCAGCAGTTTGCATTACTTGTCGGCAGACTTTTCCGATCCAGCGGCTTACAAAGCCTTAGAGACAAAACTCAAAGAACAGCAAGATGCCAAACAGTTAAGCCAAAGCGTGATGTTCTACCTGGCGGTTGGCGCAAGGTTCTTTGGTGGCATTGTCGATCAGTTGGGCAACGCTGGCTTGGTCACCGAAACCAATGACCAATGGCGCCGTGTGGTGGTAGAAAAACCGTTTGGCCACAACTTGGAATCAGCCCAAGCACTGAACACCCAATTGCGACACAGTTTGGCCGAAACTCAAATTTACCGCATGGACCATTTCTTGGGCAAAGAAACGGTGCAAAACATCATGCTCATGCGATTTGCAAATGGTATTTTTGAGCCGCTTTGGAACCGCGATCACATTGACCACGTTCAAATTACGGTGGCCGAAACAGTTGGCGTCGAAAAGCGGGCCGCGTTTTACGAAACCACCGGCGCCATGCGCGACATGGTGCCCAACCATGTGTTTCAGTTGCTGGCACTCACCGCCATGGAATCGCCTTCTTCTTTCGATGCCGATGCTGTGCGCAATGAAAAAACCAAAGTGCTGCAATCGGTGCACAGAGTGGATCCCCATACCGATGCAGTGCGAGGTCAGTACACAGCGGGCGCGCGCGATGGCCAAGCACTGAGAGGCTACAAAGATGAAGAAGGCGTGTCTGACACCAGCAGCACAGAAACCTATGTCGCCTTGAAACTGGGCATCGACAATTGGCGATGGGCAGGTGTGCCGTTTTATTTGCGCACGGGCAAAGCCATGTCGACCCGCCAAAGTGAAATCATGATTCAGTTTAAGCGTCCACCTTTTTCTTTGTTTCGCGACACCGCCACTGAATCACTGACGCCCAATGGTTTGGTCATCAAATTGCAACCTGACGAAGGCGCCATGCTGACCTTTGGCGCCAAAATTCCAGGGCCTAAAATTGCAATTGGTCAGGTCAAAATGGATTTCCATTACAAAGACTATTTCCAAAATGCGCCCAGCACGGGCTACGAAACGCTGATCTACGACTGCATGATTGGCGATGCCACTTTGTTCCAACGCTCCGACAGCGTCATGGCCGGTTGGGACATTGTGAAACCCGTGCAAGAGTTGTGGGCCCAAAATTCTGGCGCGCCAGTGCGCCCTTATGCAGCGGGATCAGACGGCCCTGCAGAAGCCGATGCGTTGCTCAAAGAGAGCGGTAGAAGCTGGCGTGAGCTGACTTAATTTTCATAACCATTGGGGTTTTGCGACTGCCAACGCCACGCGTCTTGGCACATGCGCACTATGTCGAGTTCGGCTTTCCAGCCCAGTTCTTGCAAGGCCAGGTGAGTGTCGGCATAACAAGTTGCCACATCGCCTGCGCGCCTTGCCACATACTCATGCGGAATGGGCTTGCCGGTCACTTGGGCAAAGGTGTCAACCAATTGCTTCACACTCACGCCATGACCCGTACCCAAATTAACGGTAATGCACTTTTGTTTTTGTGCCAAATAATTCAGAGCGGCCAAGTGACCTTTGGCCAAGTCGACCACGTGAATGTAGTCGCGCACGCCGGTGCCATCGATGGTGGGATAGTCATTGCCAAAAATACTCAGTTTTTCGCGCTTGCCCACTGCCACTTGCGTGACGTAGGGCATGAGGTTGTTGGGGATGCCGTTGGGTGACTCGCCAATTTGGCCGCTGTGGTGCGCGCCCACGGGGTTGAAATACCGAAGCACTGCCACCTGCCACGCAGGATTGGACGCGCGCATGTCTTCCAGCATTTGCTCACACATGAGTTTGGTGCGGCCATAGGGGTTGGTCACTTGCAGCTTGGCCGACTCGGTAATGGGCACGGTGTCTGGATCGCCATACACCGTGGCCGACGAGCTAAACACCACGCGGCGCACGTTGGCGCGGTCCATGGCCTGCAGCAAAGTGAAGGTGCTTCCCAGGTTGTTGTCAAAATATTGAAGCGGCTTAGCGACCGATTCACCTACGGCCTTCAAACCTGCAAAGTGAATAACACCGGAAATGTCATGGGCTTTGAACAAGCCATCGAGCGCGTTGGCATCTCTGACATCGGCGTTTAAAAAATGCAGTTGCGCAGAAGAGCCTGCCAGCGCGCGCACACGGTCTAGCGTTTTGGCGCTGCTGTTGCTCAGGTTGTCGATGACCACCACAGCATGGCCGGCTTGCAACAATTCGAGTGTGGTGTGCGAGCCAATGTAACCCGCCCCGCCTGTGATCAAAATGGTCTTGGTCATAAGGCATCACCTTAACTGAAAATTTGACAAAATTTCAATGAAATTGCATCGGTTTTATCAGAATTCATTTAAGGTGTTGGCATGCCAATGAAAGCTCTTCGCCCTTCAAACCTATTGACACGCAAAGCCCAGCTTGCTTTGCTGTGTTTGGCAAGCATTGCTTGCCCGGTCTGGTCGCAAGGTGATTCCCAAGCGCCAGCCTCATCCAACCCAACGCCCGTCATCGTTGCGCCCACCCCACCCAACAACAACCTTCAACTGGGCAGCGGCTTCGTGATTGCCGATGGCTATGTGCTAACGGCTCATCACGTCATCCTAGGGCGCAACAACATCTTCGTAGGACCTGTGACCACCAACCGGTGGGTGTTGGCAGAAGTGGTCAAAGTAGACCCCAAGCTTGACATCGCTTTGCTTAAAGCCAAAGTGGTCATGCCATCTTTGAGATTTGCCAACTCCATGGAAGTGCCTACTGGACTCGAAGTGTTTGTGCTGGGCTACCCGCAACCTCGCGTGCAGGGCATGAGCAAAAAAATCACACAAGGCATTGTGAATGGCAACCGATCTGCGCCGGGGCAGACAGAAACCCATCAATTTCAAATTAGCGCCGAAGTGGCCATGGGCAATTCAGGTGGCCCCGTCATTGCGCCTGATGGCTCTGTCATTGGCATGGTGCAGCAAAAACTCAACACGCAAACCATTGCCGAAAGAACCAAAGATTTTTTGGTCAACGTGAGCTATGCCCTCAAGAGCGAGCAGCTGTTGAAATTCTTAGAAGACAGCCCAATTGCCCAAGAAGTGAACAGTCAAGTCAAGCGCCTTTCGCTGAGCGCTGTGCTTCGGCCTTATCAAATTTTTGAACAAAGCCAAGGCTCGGTGGTGTCTGTGATTGGCAGAAACACTTCTACCGATTCAACTTCAACTTCAACCCCAAAGCCTTAGCCAATAGCCCAACATGCCAGCTAGGCCGCCTGCTACAAAGGTTAAGCTTCGCGCATTGGACACGCTCATCAGCGGCCTTGTCATGGCAATTTTGTACAAATTCCAAAGCATCCACAGCGTGAAAAAACCATATACAAAAGTGTCGATGAGATGCATAGTCAGCGTGGTGTCAAATGCTGACTTGCAAATTATTTAAGTTTTTCCAAACCATTGCTTTTGGCGCAGTCATGCTCATTGCGGTCATGCACCGATCTAGCCAAGACTCTCGTGTTTTAAGTCTAGAAATAGCTTTTTTCAAATCATTTTCAATAGCGTCACCGTAAGCACCCTGCGCTTTTTCAATTGCATCCTTCAACAACTGATGGCTAGGTTTCATCATGGCCAAGTCGATCACGTCGCGGCTAAACACACTGTCGTCATTCCATCGGTCTGAGTTGGCCAATAGTTTGCAGGTGGCCATATCCAGCTTGGTTAAGCTTGGCACACCGCACACATCGTCTTCAAACTTGCTGGACAACAATTCAATGCGAGCCTCTAGAATAATCTCAAACTTTATCGGCTGCTCATCAACTGCCAGCAATGTTCGAATGCCATATTGATCTGCCCTGACTTCACGTAACTGCTTAACAGGACTGAGCGCTTTTTGAAACAGTGGTTGTACCCCGTCAGCACCTGTCAACATCTGACGCAATGCACGGTAGTGCGTCATTTCAGAGACCATAAAGTCCATGTCGACAGACTCGCGGTATTCGCCAAATTTCAGAGCCATGGCGGTACCGCCACCAAACAAACAGGCATGACTTCTTAACACTGTGCCATCCAATGCATGCAAGATCTGCGCAATGCGTTGATGGTGTGGTCGCTTAAACATTGACCGCTCCCCCCACCGCTTGCTGTAGCGCTTTGATCAATTGAAGCTCTTCGTTTGTTAAGGCTGCTTGATCAATGTGGCGCCAATTTCGCTCGTAAATGCTCCAAGCCTCCATGGGATTTAATTTTTCTGCGTCACTTACTTGCCAAGCTAATTGTCTGAGCTGTGGAAAATTTGAAAGCTGAATCTGTACAGGGATGTAGTGGCTAAGACTTAAATTTGACTCGCCCTTGATGCCCAGCTTTAAGCCCAAGGTGTCTAAAGCTTTGGCATAGGCACCCATGGCCACAGATGCTTCACCTTTTTCAATGCGATGCCAAGTGACGCGGGAAATACCAGCCGACTCTGAAGCCACCGTTGCATTGACACCCAAGGCCTTGCGATGCGCTCGAATTTGATGTCCAAGCGTTACCAAAGGGGACTCTACGATGGGTAGATTGACAGGTAAATTGATCTTCATAATGTTTCTAATTATTTACAAATATACGATTTTGTCAACAATCAGAAACAATTAATTCAATTAAGCCCGCCCATACAAGTCTTCAAACCTCACAATGTCATCCTCGCCCAAATAGGAGCCCGACTGCACTTCTATGAGGTGCAGGGCCACTTTGCCTGGGTTTTCCAAATAATGTTTGGCACCCACTGGGATGTACACCGATTCGTTTTCGGTGACCAATTTCACTTCATCCCCAATGAGCACTCGAGCCGTGCCGGACACCACAATCCAGTGCTCGGCTCGGTGGTGATGCATTTGCAAGGACAGCTTGGCACCGGGCTTGACCGTGATGCGCTTGACTTGGTAGCGGTCTCCGTGGTCGACACTGTCGTAGGAGCCCCAAGGCCGAAACACTTCGCGGTGCAAATCGACCTCGGTGCGTTTTTGGGCCTTGAGTTTGTCCACAATCTTTTTCACATCTTGAGCGCTGTTTTTGTGGGCCACCAAAACAGCGTCCGACGTTTCAATGACGATCAGGTCTTGCACACCCAACAGCGACACCAAACGGCTTTCGGCATGCACCATGTTGCCTTGCACATTGCCTTCTAGCATCACATCGCCGCGCGTTGCATTGCCCTGCGCATCGTGCGGCAAGGCATCCCATACGGCAGGCCATGCGCCCACATCGCTCCAACCTGCGTCGAGCGGAACCACCACCGCTTTTTGGGTTTTTTCCATGACCACATAGTCCACTGAATTGGATGGACTTTGGGCAAAAGCATCGGGGTCTAGGCGCACAAACTCCAAGTCTTTTTGGGCTTTTTGCCATGCCGCTTCACAGGCCTGGTACATGGCCAAGTTGAGTTGCTTTAATTCTTGCAAAAACACCGAAGCCTTGAACAAAAACATGCCGCTGTTCCAGGTGTAGCTGCCGTCTGCCAGGTAAGCTTTGGCGGTTTCGAGGTTGGGCTTTTCTACAAATTTGTCGACAGGCACTGCCGCTTTGGCGTTCAATGCTTGGCCAGCCTTGACGTAGCCATAACCCGTTTCAGGGTGGGTAGGCACAATGCCAAAGGTGACCAAATTGCCCGCCTTGGCCGCTTCAATGCCCACCGCCACCGATTGGTGAAACGCAGGCACATTGGCAAAGGTATGGTCAGACGGCAACACCAAGAGCACGGGGTCTTGGTCTGAAGACAAGGCCAAAGCCGCAAAAGCCGACGCGGCAATGGCAGGCGCTGTGTTGCGCGCCATGGGCTCGAGCAAAATGGCCAAGGGCTCAACGCCAGAAGTGCGGCACTGCTCAGCCACCAAAAACCGGTGGTCGGTGTTGGCCACCACCATAGGGCGAAGACTGGCTTCTTGAAGTCCTTGCAAACGCGCCAATGTGAGCTGAAACAAACTGCGCTCTTCGGTCACACCTAAAAACTGTTTAGGCCGCAAAGTGCGAGACATGGGCCACAGACGTGAGCCGCTGCCGCCCGACAAGATGACGGGGATGAGTGGGTTTGAGTTCATTCTGAGGGGCCTTTTAAAAGCTTTGGATCAAACGGGTGTGTAGGGCAAGCCGTGCAATGCCAAGCCCACCAAATCAATTTTGAGTTTGTTGAGGTCAGTGTCTGCGGCCAAGACAGCCAAGGTGGCAGGTGTTTGCGAACCTGTGTCCAACATGCTCACATAGTAGGCTTTGTCGGCGGTGCTGGGGGCCATGCCCACCACGTTGGTGTACAACAAGTCAACCACTTTGCCATGGTTTTTGGTATCGCCCAAGGCCGCCGTTAGGGCCAATTGCATGAGGGAAGAGTAGGTGTAATTGAGGTTGTCGAGGTAATGCAATCCAATGCCGGCATATTGCTTGTTGTTCACCGCCGCTGCGCCAAACACAGCCCCTAATATTTTGGCCGTGGTGCCCGCATTGCCAGACACATCAAGCGCAACGAAGTTGTCTGCAAATTGAAGGCGCTCAATGTTGGTCAAGGTGTCGGTGCCTTCTGCGCCGGTTTTGGCCTTGACTTGCCAGGTGGCAGTGTTTCCAATGCCGCCTGTGCCACCTGTACCACTTGAAGTCAGAGTGAGCTCGTAATTGCTTGATGCAAGGCTCCAAACCGCTGTGTCTAAGCCTACACCGCCATCGATGATGTCGTTGCCTGCTCCACCCGTGATCACATCGTTGCCTAAACCAGTTTGCAAATTGTTTGCCGATGCATTGCCGATCACCACATCGGCATAAGCCGAGCCCAGCACATTTTGCACCACGGTGCCATAACTGATCGAAACATTGTTGAGGGCCCTGTCACCCGTCTTCAGTTGACCCACCGAAGAAAACGCACCCTGATTCAAATCTAAGGTGGCGCCTGTGCTCAGAGCAGACAAATTAACAGTGTTCACACCCGACACGTCATCAATGGTGCGCAAATAAGTGCCCCAAGTATCGGTGATGGTGTGGGTGGTGTCGCCCGCATTGATATTGCCAGTGCCGTACAAATAGCGCAAGGCCAGCAAATCGTAGACACCCATGTTGTAGCGCGAAACGCTGCCATCGCCTAAACCTAGCTGAATCAAATTGGGCGCATAGATGTAGGACATGAGGGTGTAGTTGGTGTTGTCTTCTAATGCACCCAAAATATTGGTGGTAGCGTCTATTGGCTCTGGTGCGTCGTCTCCGTTGTATGTGCCTGGATGCTTCAGACCCAGGGCATGCAATATTTCATGAACCAATGTTTCGCGGGAATACGTAGCGGGTGCCAGAGTTGAAGATTTGAAGCTCTCGTCGTTGTTCATCCAAACATCGCCTGCTTCCTTGTAGGCGGTGGTCGATGTTTTAGACACATCAACGGGCGGCGACATGGCGTAGCCTGCAGACCCCGTTTGATCGTTCAAACCAAACCGTATTTGAACTGAGTCGGCATCTGTTTTTTGGACAAAGGTCACGCCAGACGCCTCAGAAATTTCATTTAAAGCAGCCTGGAAGGCCAGTTGTTGCGCGGCATTGAAGGTGTAAAAATTCTTTGCCGTGTCACTGACGTTGCCACCATACGATGGCACGGCGGTCATAAAGCTGTAAGTCAGCGTCACAGGCGTGCCAAATGCAGATCCGACATTCCAGCGACTGTTGTCTGTGTAGATCAGTGCATCAATGCGATAGTCACCTGAAATTTTGAAATTGTTAACAACCGTGGGATTGGGGGTGTAAGCCATTGATAGTCTCAGTCAAACAGCATTCTTTAAAAAATCTTGGTAGGCCAACTTAATGCCATCGGCCAGCGCCACTTTGGCGCGCCAGCCTTGGGCCGCAGCGGCAGAAACATCAAGCAACTTGCGCGGTGTGCCATCGGGCTTGGAGGCATCAAACACAATGCGGCCTTCAAAGCCCACCACCTGCATCACCTGCTCGGCCAATTCGCGAATGGTGACATCGACGCCCGTGCCAATGTTCAGCAAGGGGCCGTGGTAACCAGCGGTCATGAGCTGCACACAAGCATCGGCCAAGTCGTCGACATACAAAAACTCGCGCATGGGTTTGCCGCTACCCCACACCACGTACTCTTTGTCGCCGCGCAGTTTGGCTTCGTGGGCTTTGCGAATGAGCGCTGGCAGCACATGGCTGTTTTGCAAATCGTAGTTGTCGCCTGGGCCATACAAGTTAGTGGGCATGACGCTGGTGTAGCGCGTACCGTATTGCGCGTTGAAGCTTTCGCACAACTTGATACCCGCAATTTTGGCCAGCGCATAGGGCTCGTTGGTTGGCTCCAAGGGTCCTGTTAGCAGATATTCCTCTTTGATGGGCTGAGGACAATCACGCGGGTAAATGCAACTAGAGCCCAAGAACATGAGGTCTTGAATGCCAGCGGCATAGGCTCCTTGAATCAGGTTGGCCTCCATCATCAGGTTTTGATAAATGAAGTCGGCTCGGTACGTGTTGTTGGCATGAATGCCGCCCACTTTGGCCGCTGCAATGAACAAGTAGTGAGGCTTTTCTGCTTTCAAAAAAGCTTCTACCTCGGCTTGCCGTGTGAGGTCTAGTTCCGCGTGCGTGCGCGTCAAGATGTTGGTGTAGCCATCGGCTTTGAGCCTGCGCACAATGGCAGAGCCCACCATGCCGCGGTGTCCGGCCACATAAATTTTGGAATCTTTGTTCATCAGTTAGGTACTTTCAAGCAAATCCATTAAACAGCCTTTGCCATTCTTCCTCTAAGGCCTCAAACACACTTTCAGGTACTGTAGCCGCAAACTTTTTGCGTCGATTGACAGACACCTTTCCCTTGTTTTGCAAACACGCAAGGACCAAGGTGGTTAGATCATTTCCGCGAACATCAAAACGCTCGTTGACTGCTTTGAATAATTCGTCAAATTGTGCCAAAAATTCAGTCTCAACTTTCAAGTCTTTGTTCAAAGCTTCTTGCGCCATTTCCAAGCCAAACGCAACACAGGCTGTGGCATCCCAATATTTGTAAACCGATGCATCTGATTTGAACTTCAGCTCAAACGCATCATCGCCCAGCCACATGACATCCCATGCCTGTCTTGCTGGCTTAGAGTAGCTTTGCAATGCAGCCAGGTACTGACTTTCGCTGCGCTTCATTGCCACTGAAACGGGCAACAACAAACCATTGCCCCATTGCCCCGAACGGCACAACGCATGGTGAAATAAAAACCTCGACAAACGCCCATTGCCATCCATGAACGGATGCACAAAAACAAAGGCGAAAGACACCACTGATGCACACACCAAAGGGTCTATCTGCTTGGGTGCTTCGTTGGCAAACGACAGCAGGTCGTGCATCAAACTCGGCAAGCATTCGGGTGGTGGTGGCACATAGGTAATGCCTAAGGCACCTCGCAATGGCCCGCGCAACCAATTTTGCTGTTGTCGATATTCAACGGCTTGGTCCAGTGGGTTATTGATGCACACATTTTGCAAGGCTACCAAATAATCTTCGTTCAGAGGTTCGGCCAAACTTGCCTGTTTCAAGAGTGTCACAAAAGCCTCCGCTTTGGTGTGCGATGGCAATTCATTTTCGATGGCAAACGAACTTTGAGTTTCGTGCAAATACGCCCATGACATGGCCCGCTCTGCAGCCATGGGTGCCAAATCAGAAACAAAACGACGCGCATGACCCAAAATGTCTGCCGCCAGTAAAGCCTCAATGACAGGCGTTCGCTCTACAGTGACGCAATAGGACAAACTTCCCAAGCCGTTAAAGTTGACGCGCCACTTGGCATTTCGTGTGCCCTTGGTGGTGATGTAGCGTTTGGAATCAAATACATCAATGGTTGGCCCCGAAATGGTGGGCGCGCCTTGGAGCTCTGTTTTACAAAAAAACTCCCACAAAAAACAAGCCACACGAATGTATGCACCGCTGGGCGCTTCGCAAATGCCTGCCAACATCTGGCTTGCAGGCACCATAGGCAGCGCCTGTGCAAGCACTTGTAAGTTGACGCCCTCATGCTTCAGCGCAAACAGCACATGGTCTAACAAGGTCTGTGTCTTGTCTGCCACTTGGGCAGGCACCAACATGCTGCTACCAGCGGCAGTGACCCGCGTCACAGACCCCAGCTTGGCTTGAATGGGTGGCTCAAAAGCCGTGAGCCTCAAATGCGCATGAAGAAAAGCGTATCCTAAGAGGCTCATATTTATTGAAAAGAACTAATATTTTCTTAAATATAAACCATTAACGAAACTTTTTCTTAATTTTAATGCTCAACGCCCACAGACACATCAAAGCCGTGTTTGCGCAGCAGGGCATGTTGCTTGGCATTGCTCAGGTCGTTGGCCACCATCTCTTTGATCATTTGGTCCAAGCTAATTTCTGGCACCCAACCCAATTCTTGTTTGGCCTTGGAGGGGTCTCCAAGCAAGGTTTCAACTTCGGCTGGGCGGAAGTAGCGCGTGTCAACTTGTACCACCACCTGCCCCACTTTGAGGGCAGGCGCGTCGGTGCCTTCAATGGCCACCACCTTGCCCACTTCTTTCACGCCTTCGCCTTCAAAGGCCAGCGTGACGCCCAGCTCTTTGGCCGTGCGCACCACAAAGTCGCGCACTGAATATTGCACGCCCGTGGCAATGACAAAGTCTTGCGGTTTGTCTTGCTGCAGCATCATCCACTGCATGCGCACGTAGTCTTTGGCGTGGCCCCAGTCGCGCAGCGCATCCATGTTGCCCATGAACAAACATTCCTCAAGGCCCTGCGCAATGTTGGCCATGCCGCGGGTAATTTTGCGGGTAACGAAGGTCTCGCCGCGGCGCTCAGATTCGTGGTTGAACAAAATGCCATTGCAGGCATACATGCCGTAGGCCTCGCGGTAGTTGACCGTGATCCAGTAGGCGTAGAGTTTGGCCACGCCATAAGGGCTGCGCGGGTAGAACGGCGTAGTTTCTTTTTGGGGAATTTCTTGCACCAAACCATAAAGCTCTGAAGTAGAGGCTTGGTAAAAACGGGTGTGTTTTTCAAGTCCCAAAAAGCGAATGGACTCAAGCAGGCGAAGCGTGCCCATGGCGTCTACATCGGCGGTGTATTCGGGTGCCTCAAAGCTCACGGCCACATGGCTTTGCGCGCCCAAGTTGTAAACCTCATCGGGCTGCACTTCTTGCAAAATGCGCGTGAGGTTGGAAGAGTCGGTCAGGTCGCCGTAGTGCAGTTTGAAGCGGGCGTTGTCAACGTGCGGGTCTTGGTAAATGTGGTCAATGCGCTGGGTGTTGAATGAAGAAGCACGGCGCTTGATGCCGTGCACCTCGTAGCCCTTTTCCAATAGAAACTCTGCAAGGTAAGAACCGTCTTGACCTGTGATGCCGGTAATCAGGGCTTTTTTCATGAATGCGCTTTCAAAGGGGCTGAAACAAAAAATTTGTGCCCATTCTATTGGAATAGCGTGACATCATGGGGGCTGATGGCATTAAAGCCTGCGGCGTCATTGCACCTGTAACGCCATGCTAATGGCCACCTCTGTGAGGGGCACATCAGCAAAGCCACTGACCACCCCCGTGGGCTGCGTTGCAATGAGGTCGGCTTGGTCCATGCCTTTGACTACAGTGCCAAACACTGCATAGCCAGGGCTGGCCGTGTTTTTAAAGTCTAAAAACGTGTTGTCCACCAAGTTGATGAAGAACTCTGAGGTGGCCGAGTTGGCCACATTGGTGCGTGCCATGGCCACTGTGGTGCGCAAATTGGATGGCCCGCCCAAAGAGGTTTCAAGCACGATGGGCGCAACTTGCCCCGCTTTTTTAACCATGCCCGTGGTGTACCCGCCGCCCTGCACCACAAAACCTGGAATGACGCGGTGAAACAGCGTGTTGGAATAGTAGCCTTGGCGCACGTAATACAAAAAGTTGTCGACTGTGGCGGGCGCCTTGCTTGGGTCAAGCTCTAGTGTGATGCTGCCAGAGGCCATGATGAGCGCCACTTGAGGCTTGGGCACAGTGAGGGTGGTGCTGTAAATGAGCTTGCCATCTGCGTCTTGCACGTCGAGCACAAAGTCGCCTACTTTTTTAACTGTGCAATTTAAGACCAGTACATCCGTGGAGCTGCTAGCGGCAAAGCTGGGCTCGGTGCAGGCGCCGCCCGAGTTGACCAACACCGAAGAGCGCAAATCTTTGCCACCTAAATAAATGGTGGCCGTGCGTCCATACAACATGGATTGCACCTTAACGGCAGTGATCACGGGAGGAAAACCTGTGCTGCCGCCGCAGCCCGTTAAAACGCCTGTGATTGCAGTCGCTGCAGCCACTGCTGCCAATACACTTTTAAACATCATTTTCAACTTTCAATCATTTGCCATAACGCATCCAGCCCAATTGCTTAAGCGGCCTCTTTGAGCACGGCATCACTCAGTTTCTAAAGATTATCCTCAATCCTTTCCAAACAAATCCCGCGTATACACCCGCTCTTTGACATCCTCAATTTCCGCCGTCAGGCGGTTGGCCACAATCACATCGGCCTCCTGTTTAAAGGCAGCCAAGTCATTGACCACTCTGGACTTGTAAAACTCAGGCTCAGTCAGCACCGGTTCGTACACAATCACTTCCACGCCCTTGCCCTTCAGGCGCTTCATGATGCCCTGCACGCTGCTGGCTCGGTAATTGTCAGAGCCAGCTTTCATGACCAAGCGGTAGATGCCCACCACCTTGGGGTTGCGCTTGAGAATGTCAAACGACACAAAGTCTTTGCGGGTGCTGTTGGCGTCCACAATGGCGCGAATGAGGTTTTGCGGCACGGCGCTGTAGTTGGCCAAGAGCTGCTTGGTGTCTTTGGGCAGGCAATAGCCGCCATAGCCAAACGAGGGGTTGTTGTAATAGTTGCCAATGCGCGGGTCTAGCGACACGCCCTCAATGATTTGCCGCGCGTCCAATCCCATCGAGATGGCGTAGCTGTCTAGCTCGTTGAAGTAGGCCACGCGCATGGCCAGGTAGGTGTTGGAAAACAACTTAATGGCTTCGGCCTCGGTGCTGTGGGTGAGCAACACCGGCATGTCTTTTTTAACAGCGCCTTGCAACAAAAGGTCTGCAAACTGGCGGCCCATTGCATCTAGGCTGCCCACCACAATGCGCGAGGGATACAGGTTGTCGTAAAGCGCTCGGCCCTCGCGCAAAAACTCGGGCGAGAAGAACAAATTGACACCCGCATATTTGGCGCGCATAGACTCACAAAAGCCCACCGGTATGGTGGACTTGACCACCACCGCAGCCGAAGGGTTAAGCGCCATCACATCGGCAATGACCGACTCCACGCTGCTGCAGTTGAAATGGTTGCTTACAGGGTCGTAATCGGTGGGGGTAGACACCACCACAAAACTGGCGCCTGCCAAGGCATCTGCCTTGTCAATGGTCGCCCGCAAATTCAAAGGCTTGTGC